>Ga0222670_1000757_pt1 | contig 12653 bp, 9 predicted proteins | sample AntAcemetagen732_FD_181148 | JGI IMG/M metagenome (GOLD analysis project Ga0222670, IMG submission 181148) | Saline water microbial communities from Ace Lake, Antarctica - #732 | ecosystem: Environmental > Aquatic > Non-marine Saline and Alkaline > Saline | place: Antarctica: Ace Lake | collected... | reverse complement strand
CCTGATGAGCACAGAGATAAACCCAATAAAGAATCCGTAATACCATTTTCCTTTATTTGTTTGAGAACCAGTCACCGGGTCTGTGGCCATATAAACAATACCAAAAGCCAAACCACCCACAATCAAGTGCTGCCAGAAAGCAAAGCTCATTAATCCGTAAAATTTACTGCTTTCAGTGATCCAGCCAGCATCTACTACCCCGTTAAAAATCAATCCCATAGTCAGTGCACCCAAAATGGCGCTTAACATAATCCTCCAGCTGGCAATCTTAGTAAAAACTAAGAAAAGACCACCTAACAAGATGAGGAAAGTAGAGGTTTCTCCTACAGAACCTGGAATAAAACCAAAGAACATTTCAGAGATAGAATAACTGTATTCAGATCCCCTTCCCTGTGCCAAATACCCCAAAATAGTTTCACCTGAAATAGCGTCTACAGTTCCAGCCCTTTCTACTGCTTCGTGCACCCAAACTTTGTCTCCACTCATCCAAGTAGGATATGCAAAGAACAAGAAAGCCCTGATCGTTAAGGCTGGATTTAGAATATTCATTCCTGTTCCACCAAATACTTCTTTTCCTATCACTACACCAAATACCACTGCTACGGCTAACATCCATAAAGGCGTGTCTACTGGTACAATTAACGGCACTAACATTCCAGTTACTAGGTATCCTTCTTCTACCTCATGACCTTTAATCACAGCGAAAACGAATTCTACAGCTAGACCTACTCCATAAGACACCACCACTAAAGGAAGAACTGTTAAGGCGCCCATCCAAAAATTGTCAAAAGTGAGGAAATTACCTAAAATATCTAGTGTTCTTGGGGTACCGTTTGCAGCGTCAACCGCCGAATAATGTTGGTAACCCGCATTGAACATTCCAAAAAGTAACACAGGGATAAGGGCTGTTATGACCGTATTCATGGTTCTCTTTAAATCATCTGCAACCCTAATATGGCCACCAGAATGGGTGGTTTCATTAGGGGTATACAAGAAAGTATGCAATGCATTAAACGCTGGAGCAACCTTCTTTCCTTTTAATTGCTCCTTAATTTCGTGTAATTTGTTCTTAAAGCTCATATTAACCTATTTCTTTTTGTAAAAAGTCCAATCCTTCTCTAATAATTTGTTGGTGCGGTTGTTTCGAAATACACACAAACTCAGTCAAGGCAAAGTCCTCTGGTGCCACCTCATACAAACCTAAGTTTTCCATTTCATCCAAATCTTTCACCATACAGGCCTTTAAAAGTTGTAAGGGGTAGATATCTAAAGGAAATACTTCTTCATAACCTCCGGTCACAACAAAAGCCCTGTGTTCCCCATTGGTGTTGGTGTCTAGATCGTATTTCTTCTTTGGAAACAACCAAGAGAATGTCAATGCTCTTGTGGTAGACACCTTATTAAAAACTGGTTTGTTCCATCCAAAAAACTCATAATCATCTCCCTCTGGAAGGGCTACCACACTGTTATTTTTATAACCCAAATGCCCGTCTGCACTACTCGTCTTTCCAGTGAGTACGTCTCCGTTTATCAACCTATAATTATCTATAGTGGTTCCAGCACTTTTTAATATCGGGGCCAACTCTGCACCAATAAGTGCGGAGAAATATTGTGGTTTTTCTATTACTGAACCACCTAGAGAGAACGTTCTAGAGGCATTAAAAATACCTGTTTCTAAAAGATTCCCTAAGATCAATAAGTCCTGAGCAGCTAACGTCCATACTACTTCTCCTTTATTAATAGGATCAATCTTGTTGATCTGAGTACCCACCAAACCTGCTGGGTGTGGACCAGATACCATATGTACCTCACAATCCTTAAGACCTGCCATTGGAGCATTGTTTCCAGAAACGGACACATGAACTTTAACTGTTGTTAAGGCGGCTAAAGCAGTTACTGCCTTTTGCAACAAAACCTCTTGACCTGAAAGCACATAATCCAAATCTGCTGCTAGTGGGGCTGTGTTATGGGCAGAGATAAAAATAGCCTTTGGTGCTTGTGATGGGTCTGCCACTACATCGTATGGTCTTTGCTTTACAAAAGGCCAAAAACCACTGGCCAGTAAATAACTTTTAATTTCTTCTGAAGATGCTTTAGAAACATCTAAAACAGGGTGCGTTACAGGCGTCTGGTCTGCTCCAGGGGTTATGGTCAAAGAAATGATCCTTCTTCTAGCACCGCGCTCTACAGTAGTAAGCACACCACTCACAGGAGAAACTACTTTAACGGCTTCGTTGTTTTTATCGAAAAACAACGGCCCTCCAGCTTGAACCTCACCGCCTTCTTTAATAATTAATTTGGGTGTTAAACCGTGAAAATCTTCTAATGAGACCTTATATGTAGCACTTAACTTGGTTGGATTGGTTTGCGCCTTAGCAGCACCTACCAATTTAATATCCAATCCTTTCTTAATTCGGATGTCTTTAGACATATGTTCAATAACCTTAGGTTAATAAAAATTCAGCGCAAATTTACCACATAAAGAAAAGTTTTCATAATAATTAACGATAAATTTAAGAGATTCGTTCAACGGGTTTTAAAAAGACCTATTTTGTTTATCTTTAAACCACAAAATACCCGCTAAATGCCTGATTTAATTAAACATTTTAAATTATTGCTCTCCATGTCTCTCTTGGGGTTTTGCTTACAATTAACAGCCCAAAGATTGGAAGAAGTCAGTCCTCCAGCCTCACTGAGGACCCTTATTTTTAAAAGTGGTCAAGAAGACCAATTTCCCATCATAAAACTGGGGGAAAGCATTCGCTTACAATTCGACGATCTTCAGGCGAATGAAGAAGACTACTACTTTAAAATCATACACTGCACCGCACAATGGAAGCCTTCTGATTTATTAAAATCACAATACTTAGATGGCTTAGACAACCAGCGCATAATAGATCACAAAAATAGCTATAATACTCTAGTGCCCTATTCCCACTTTAACTTAGTTATCCCAAATGAAAACCTGCGCCTAAAGTTGTCTGGAAACTATATGCTACAAGTATTTAACACTTACGATGAGATTCAATTCTCCAGAAAGTTTTTAGTATACGAAGACCTAGTTGGGGTCCAAGCAGCCATCAAAAGGAGTAGGACTTTAGCCTACCTCAACAGCAAACAGGTGTTACAGTTTAGCGTAAACACTCAAAATATAAACCTCAACCAACCTGCCAAAGAACTGGAAATAGTTTTACTCAAAAACTACCAATGGAACACCCAGATAAGTGGGATCCAACCCATGTTCAACAATGGAAACACACTGGTGTACGACTACGACCAACCCACCAGCTTTTGGGGTGGAAATGAGTACTTAAATTTTGACACCAAAGACATGAGGGCTGCCACTGCAGCCATCCAAGAAGTCCGTCTAGAAGATATTTACGAGCATTATTTGTACCCCAATACCCCAAGAAACAACAAACCCTACACCTATTTTCCAGATGTAAATGGAGACTTCATACCTAGAACGCTTCAAGGCGCACTCCCTGAAAGAGAAGGAGATTATACCTGGGTTCATTTTAGTTTAAAACCTAATGGCAAAGGCAATTCAGAAACCTATATTTATGTTTTGGGCAAATTCAACAACTATACGCCTAGTCCAGAATACTTAATGACCTACAATACCACTCAGAAAATGTATCAGGCACGAATTTTATTCAAACAAGGTTTTTATAACTACAGTTATGCGTTGAGCCCTGTCCTTTATGAAACTGGTTTTTCAGACACCTCTCATGAAAACAAGACATATTTAGACGAAAACGGTATTGACGGAAATTTTCATTTCACTGAAAACCAATACCAAATACTTGTCTACTTCAAGGGATTTTTGGACCAACACCAAAGGTTGGTTGGTATTGGCAGTGCAAACTCCATGAATATTAACGACCAATAATTAAAGGTTTTGATGTACTGTACTTCCTTGCTTAAAACAGCCACAATCCAAATATTAAGACACCCAACCAATAAGTGTCCAGTGTGGGCTTAAAGAAGTTCACATGAGAGTGGTAACAATTTTTTAGGCTCCATATTATTTGTACTTTTGTAAAAGGTTAAAATTTTAAAGAAAATATTACCACTATGGGCAAAGGCTTTTTTCAAGTACCAGTAGCATACAACGAACCAATTAAAACATTCGCTCCCGGATCACCAGAGCGCGAAGCAGTTTTAGCACAATACAAATCTTATTACCATGGAACGGTAGACGTTCCTATGTATATTAACGGAAAAGAGGTGCGCACTGGAAACACCAGAAACATGACGCCTCCACACGACCATAAACACATTGTGGGACAGTACCATATAGGGGAACAAAAACATGTTCAAGAAGCCATTGACACTGCTCTTGAAGCTAGAACCCAGTGGGCTGCTATGCCATGGGAACAAAGGGCCGCAATATTTTTAAAAGCAGCTGAATTATTGGCGGGACCCTACAGGGCTAAAATTAATGCCGCTACCATGATAGCGCAGTCTAAAACCATTCACCAAGCTGAAATAGATGCAGCCTGTGAGTTTATAGACTTCTTGAGATTCAATGTCTCTTATATGCAAGAAATCTACGAGCAGCAACCAGAATCTGCAGAGGGTATCTGGAACCGTGTTGAATATAGGCCATTAGAAGGCTTTGTCTATGCCATTACCCCGTTTAACTTTACGGCTATTGCAGGAAACCTTCCAGCAAGTGCTGCCATGTTGGGAAATGTAGTGGTTTGGAAACCATCTGACAGCCAAATCTTTTCTGCCAAAGTAATCATAGATGTGTTTGCAGAAGCAGGACTTCCAGCAGGAGTCATTAACGTGGTATTTGGAGACCCTGTAATGGTTTCTAACACTGTATTAGCAAGCCCTGACTTTTCAGGACTGCATTTCACGGGATCTACCTCAGTGTTTAAAGCCTTGTGGAAACAAATCGGAAACCAAATAGAGACCTATAAAACCTATCCAAGAATTGTAGGAGAAACAGGGGGTAAAGATTTTATTATCGCACACCCAACAGCCAATCCTCAGCAAGTAGCTACCGCTATGGTGAGAGGGGCTTTTGAATTTCAAGGCCAAAAATGTAGCGCCGCTTCCAGAACATATCTACCAAAATCTATTGCTCAGGAAGTGTTAGATTTAGTGAAAAAAGATGTAGCGAGTATGAAAGCTCCGGGTTCTCCAGAAGACATGGGTAATTTTGTGACTGCGGTCATTCACGAAGGGTCTTTTGACAAGTTAGCGTCTTATATTGATCAGGCCAAGGCCGATGCCGATGTAGTGATTGGAGGAGACTACGACAAATCTAAAGGATACTTTATTTCCCCTACGGTAATATTAACTACAAACCCACATTACAAGACCATGGAAACCGAACTTTTCGGTCCAGTTCTAACGGTCTATGTATATGAAGACGCCGCTTGGAAGGAGACTTTAAAATTAGTAGACGCTACCTCTGAGTACGCATTGACAGGTGCAGTGATCTCTTCAGACCGTTACGCCATTGCAGAGGCCACAGAAGCACTTCAAAATTGCGCCGGTAACTTCTATATCAATGACAAACCAACAGGGGCTGTAGTAGGCCAACAACCTTTTGGAGGTGCAAGAGCATCAGGAACAAATGACAAAGCAGGTTCGGCTCAGAACTTACTACGTTGGGTATCTCCAAGGCTCATTAAAGAAACCTTTGTTACCCCTGTAAATTACAGATACCCCTTTTTGGGTGAATCATAGCTGTTTATACTATGCTAAAAAAAGCCTCCCGATGGGAGGCTTTTTTTTTCCTTCTAATAAATTCCTGAAGAAAGATAACGGTCTCCGCGATCACAAATAATCACAACCACTACGCCTTTGTCTATTGAATGACAAATTTTTAGTGCGGCACTTACAGCGCCACCTGAACTCATGCCAGCAAAAACACCTTCTCTTTGTGCCAACAGCCTGGTGTGCAACTCAGCTTCTGCTTGATTTACTTCTAGAATGGTGTCTACTTTGGATGGGGTATATATTTTTGGTAAGTATTCTTGTGGCCATTTTCTAATGCCTGGAATACGTGTGCCATCCTGTGGCTGCACCCCTACAATTTGAACTTGATTATTTTGCTCCTTTAAATAAGTAGAGGTACCCATGATAGTTCCTGTAGTACCCATGGAAGATACAAAATGGGTTACTTTTCCACCGGTATCTCTCCAAATTTCAGGACCAGTAGATTTATAATGGGCTTTCCAATTGTCTGGATTTGAAAATTGATTAAAAGAATAATAGCCCTCATTGAGTACTTTATTTTCTGCATAGTCCCTAGCCCCTTCTATTCCAATGGACTCAGGAGTAAGGGTAACCTTAGCGCCATAGGCGCTCATAGTCTGCACCCTTTCAATGGTTGAGTTTTCTGGCATGACTAACTCAATTTTTAAGCCATAAATAGCAGCAATCATTGCCAAAGCAATGCCGGTATTCCCACTGGTTGCCTCAATGAGTGGGGTCTCCTGGTTAATTTCTCCCCGCTCCAAAGCATTGGCAATCATGTTAAGGGCTGCCCTGTCTTTTACACTACCTCCAGGATTTTGACCTTCCAATTTAAAAAGGAGTTGTACCTCAGGATTTGTATTTAAGACTCTTGACAATACCAAAGGGGTATTTCCAACGAGTGACTGAAGCTTATTTTGCATTGTCTTTGATTTTAATTTCAGGGGTATGAAAAACAGAGGAGTTGGGAGGAATTGAACTGGTTACCCATGTATTCCCTCCAATAATTGAATGGCTACCAATAATGGTTTTACCACCCAATATGGTTGCATTGGCATAAATGGTCACCTGGTCTTCTATGGTCGGATGCCGCTTTATTTTAGCCATTTCCTTCTTTACTGAAAGTGCTCCTAAGGTAACCCCCTGATAAATTTTAACTTTGTTTCTAATGACAGCTGTTTCACCAATGACCACCCCAGTTCCATGATCAATACAAAAAGATTCCCCGATAGATGCCCCTCGATGAATATCTATCCCTGTTTTACTATGTGCATATTCGGTCATGAGTCTTGGAACTAAAGGAAAATTAAGAAAGTGCAAAGAATGTGCCAATCGATAAATTGCCACTGCATAAAAGCCAGGGTAAGACAAATAAACTTCTTCAAGGGTACGAGACGCTGGATCTCCCTCCAATATGGCCTTAGCGTCCATGTGAAGCTTTTCTAAAATAAATGGCAAATCCGACAGATAAACTTTGCAAATACTTTGGCAATTGGCAAATGGATTCCAACAAGCCAAAGTAACCATTTTATCAAAGTGATCGTGCAAAGCATTTATTCCCTCTGAGGCATCTGTTTGGGTGTCAAACAAAACATTAAAAAGCAGGTCTGTAAATTTTTCTGCGACCTCTTTAAGTTTAATTGGCAAGGGTATTTGCTGCTTGTAGGCATTTATTTGCGACACCAAATGGTCTATATTTTTCATCTTTTAGCCTTTAAATTTCTGAGGCAGATACACCAGCTTTTTGGTTTCGAAAAAGTCTTCTTTGTAATAATCCATCAAAGAATATATTTGAACCGTCCTGTAGTCTTGCAACTCCTCTCCCAAGTCCCCACCTTTTAGATACAATACCCCGTTTTTAATAGGATGCTCAGACACTTTTTTAATTCTTCCCTTGATCCACCTCATAAAAGTTGGCATTGCGGCTACTGCCCTACTCACTACAAAATCATATTGGTTGTTGTCTTCTTCCACCCTTTGGTGTATAGCCCTAACATTTTCTAATCCCAATCCGTCTACGACCTCTTGTACTACTTTGATTTTTTTACCAATAGCATCTACTAAAGTGAACTGTGTTTCTGGAAATAAAATAGCCAAGGGAATGCCTGGAAATCCACCGCCAGTACCAACATCTAATACCTGGGCCCCTGGATTGAATGAAATAAAATTAGCTATTGCTAGAGAATGAAGCACGTGCCTTAGATACAATTCCTCAATATCTTTTCGAGAAACTACATTAATTTTAAGGTTCCAATCCTGATACAAGGCTTCTAAGGCTATGAATTGGTCTTGTTGCTGTTGGGTTAAATTTGGAAAATAATTAAAAATTAGCTTTGCGTCCATGGGCTTTATTTTATGCAAAAAAACAACAATTTTTTATGATTTATAGCAAAAGCTTCCACTCGCTTTAGCGTATATTTACCACTTAATACATTTTTATGAAAAAGCCCCAAGTTAAATTCTCAAGAAAAGACCCGGCCCAGTTCTTTAAAACATTGAACCAAAGAGTCAATAGCTACTTTAAAGAAAATAACATACAAAAAACAGGGAATTGGGCACTACACCTAAAGACCCTAGTAATGTTTACCCTTTTTCTGGCCCCATATTTTTTAATACTCACGCTAAACTTACCCAATTGGGCTAATTTTTTATTGAGCGTGGTGATGGGTGTTGGAATGGCTGGAGTGGGAATGAATGTCATGCACGACGGCAATCACGGTGCCTACTCCAATAAAAAATGGGTTAATAAACTCATGGGGAGTAGTATATACATACTCGCTGGAAATGTATACAATTGGCAGGTACAACACAATGTACTTCACCACACTTACACCAATATTCCAGAACATGATGAAGACTTAGACGCAGGAAGAATACTCCGTTTTTCAAAACATGCAGATTGGAAAAAGTACCATAAATTTCAACATTTATACTCTGTATTGCTTTACGGATTATTGACCTTTAACTGGGCTATTACTACCGACTTCCAACAGATGTATCGTTACACCAAAAGAAAACTATCTTATGGTAAGCTTCCTAACCCAGTACTTAATTGGACCAAACTTTTAATTACTAAAATAATTTACGTCACTATCTGGATTGCCATTCCTATGATTTTTTTAGAATTGGCCTGGTATAAAATCCTTATTGGATTTTTTGTTATGCATTATGTAGCGGGATTAATACTGAGTGTCGTATTTCAATTGGCTCATATAATTGACCATGCAGACACCCCTGTTCCAAACGAGCAAGGAGATATGAAAAATACCTGGGCCATTCACCAGTTGTTCACTACTGTGAATTTTGGTACTAAAAATAGGATCATCAATTGGTTTACTGGAGGCCTAAACCATCAGGTTGAACACCATATATTTCCAAATATCAGTCACGTACATTACACAAAAATTGCTAAAATTGTGAAAGAAACGGCAAAAGAGTTTCAATTGCCCTATCATGAGTACAAAACAACTAGAAAAGCCATAATTTCGCATTTCAAACATTTAAAGACCTTAGGCCAAAAACCAAGTCTACAATATTAAGTAATATGAGTACGCAACATTTATCTGACAGAATTAACGGAATGGCCACCTCCGCAACTTTAGCAATGGCAGCCAAAGCAAGAGAATTAAAAACGGCTGGAAAAGACATTATAGGACTTAGTTTAGGAGAACCTGATTTTAATATTCCTGACTTCATTAAAGACGCCGCTAAGCAAGCCGTAGATGACAATTATTCTAGTTACTCTCCAGTAGATGGATACCTAGATTTAAAAAAAACCATTGCGGAGAAATTTTCAAGAGACAACCAATTGGACTACAAACCAAGTCAGATTGTGGTGTCTACTGGTGCCAAACAATCTCTTGCAAATATTGCTATGGTAATGCTCAACCACGGAGATGAGGTTATTTTACCTGCACCTTATTGGGTAAGTTACAGTGATATTGTTAAACTGGCAGAAGGGGTGCCTGTTGAAGTTCCTACAAGTATAGACACTGATTTTAAAATGACTGCGGCTCAATTAGAGCAGGCCATTACGCCAAAAACTAAAATGATTTGGTTTAGTTCTCCTTGTAACCCAAGTGGATCTGTTTACAGCAACGAAGAATTGAGTGCGTTAGCAGAAGTATTGGCCAAATACCCAAATATATTTATTATATCAGATGAAATTTACGAACACATTAATTTCGTAGGGGGACATGTGAGCATTGCTGGAATTCCAGGAATGTATGATAGAACTATTACTGTTAATGGGGTATCAAAAGCATTTGCTATGACCGGCTGGCGTATTGGTTATATAGGTGCTCCAGAATGGATTGCAAAGGCGTGTACAAAGTTTCAAGGACAGAACACTTCTGGCGCTAATTCTATAGCACAAAGAGCTACTATAGCCGCACTTAAAGCGCCTGTAAGTAGCATTTCTCATATGATTGAAGCTTTCCATCAAAGAAGGGATTTGGTGCTTGAACTATTGGGAGAGATTCCAGGATTTAGACTAAATATTCCTGAAGGGGCTTTCTATGTATTTCCAGATGTAAGTGAGTTTTTTGGCAAAACACTTAAAGGCACTTTAATAAAAGATGCTTCTGACTTTGCCATCTTCTTACTAGAAGAAGCTTTAGTAGCTACTGTAACTGGTGCAGCTTTTGGAAATCCAAACTGTATAAGAATCTCCTATGCTGCCTCCGAAGAAGCACTTAGAGAAGCTATGGCAAGAATTAAAAAAGCGGTTAGCGCTTAATTAAAAATATCTTTTACAAACTAAATCGGGCTTCCTTTAGGAAGCCCGATTTTTTGTTTAAATACTTTATGTCCCTATTACCTCCAAAACAGAAGAGACAATAAACTCATATCTTTCTCCAGAAATAAGGTGAAAAGAGTATCAGTACTGTAAACAGTTCTAGCCTACCCAACAACATTAAAAACCCGCACCACCATTTACCTAGCGCAGGTAGGTCATTAAAATTAGACAGTGGGTTTAATGAACCTAGCCCAGGTCCTACATTACCTAGTGAGGTAGCTGCACCTCCTATGGCAGATTCAAAATCTAATCCCATAAATGCCAATATAAGTGCACCAATGATAAATAACAACATATAGAGCACAAAAAAACCAATGATATTATAGACAATACTCTCTGCAACTGTTTTGTTGTTATAGCGTACTGGAATAATGGCATTGCTGTGCAATGTTCGTTTGAATTCCAACAATCCATTTTTTATAATCAATATGTGACGCATAACCTTTATTCCACCTGCAGTAGATCCTGCAGAACCACCCAAGAACATTAACCCAAAAAAGAATATAGTTAAAAATGGGGTCCAGCCCGTAAAATCTGCCGTTACAAATCCAGTGGTAGTCACTACAGCCAATACTTGAAATAGTGCATGTCTAATAGCACTTTCTCCGTAACCAAAAACCATGGGCAATGATGCTGAAACTTGAGGCTGTGCCTGGAAGTAAATGACCAATGCTGCCACTATACTAAAAGATATTATAAAACCTATATAAAACTTAAATTCCTCGTCTTTTAGCACCTTTTGGATTTTCCCTTTAAAAGCGAAATAACTCAGTACAAAATTAGAGCCTGCTAAAAACATAAATAAAGTGACTATGTATTGAATGAGCGGTTGGTCATTCCAATAAGCCAAACTATTATTTTTAGTGGAAAATCCCCCTGTAGACAATGTAGCCATGGCATGGTTCATTGCATCAAAAAAGCCCATCCCAGCCAATTTCAACAAAAGGGTTTCTGCTAGGGTATAACCTACATAAATAAGCCACAAGCGTTTGGCTGTATCTGTTATTCTAGGATGTAATTTGTCTGCACTTGGGCCTGGCGCTTCAGCAGCAAACAACTGCATTCCTCCAATGCCTAACAAAGGCAAAATAGCAATAGCCAAAACAATGATACCCATACCACCTATCCAATGGGTGAGACTACGCCAAAACAAAAGACCTTTCGGAAGGGATTCTATATCATTTAAAATACTGGCCCCGGTGGTGGTGTAACCTGAAATAGTTTCGAAAAAAGCATTGGTTATATCAGGAATAGCTCCTGTGAACAAATAGGGTAACATCCCAGATGCAGACATAACCAACCAACCAAAAGTAACAATGATATACCCCTCTTTGGGTTTTACTTCTTTTTTATGGTCTCTTGTGAAAAACATAGCGACAAGACCCACAAGCATAGTGACAATAGCCGCCATTGTGATTTCTATAGTGACACCGTCTTTATAAAGACCACTCACCAAAGCAGCTACCAACATAAAAGCCCCGTTGCAAAGCAACAGCAAGCCCATTAGGTGCATGATAATCTTTCCGTTTAAGCGCATTTATAAAAAGAGCTTTTCAATTTTGGGTATAGCGCTTGGCAAACAACAAACCACCACTCGGTCCCCCTCCGTAATTTTAAAGGAACCCAATGCTATAACACCTTCGCCATCTCTAATGACACCTCCTATGGTAGCGAGTCTGGGAAAATCAATTTCCCGAATCAGTTTTCCACTTACCGCAGAATTTGGTTTGACAATAAATTCTAAAATTTCAGCATTTAAATTGTTGAGTCGCGTCATGGCTACCACTTCTCCCTTTCTGATATACCTGAAGATATTATTGGCGGCCAAAAGTTTTTTATTGATCAAAGTGTCTATTCCAATGGAATGAGACAACTGAAAATAATCCATATTCTCCACTAGGGCAATTGTCTTTTTAATGTCTTTGGATTTAGCTACCAGACAAGACATAATATTTGTTTCTGAATTTCCTGTCACAGCAATGAAAGCGTCCATTGCAGACAAACTTTCTTCCTCTAGTAATTCCACATTACGACCATCTCCATTAATGACTAATGCATTGGGGAGTTGTTCTGCTAATTCGGTCGCTTTTTGTTTGTCTTTTTCAATGAGTTTAACATTGAACTTTCTACTGCATAA
>Ga0222670_1000752_pt1 | contig 12745 bp, 13 predicted proteins | sample AntAcemetagen732_FD_181148 | JGI IMG/M metagenome (GOLD analysis project Ga0222670, IMG submission 181148) | Saline water microbial communities from Ace Lake, Antarctica - #732 | ecosystem: Environmental > Aquatic > Non-marine Saline and Alkaline > Saline | place: Antarctica: Ace Lake... | reverse complement strand
CCTCCTCTTCTTCTTCAGTCATTTCTACTTCGTCACAGTTGTCTGCAACATAAGCTTCGTAAGCCATTCGAGTTTGTGCCCCGAATACTCCGTCTGCTCCTGCTCCTACCATAGTTTGTAGGTAAGCAACTCCTGTTCGTGTTCCTGATCCGTAAACACCATCTACAGCAAGTGCTGGTAGGTATCCCATATCATTAACGGCTGCTTGGATTCCCATAGTTGTTGATGTATCCATCGCAACACATGATGATCCTTCGTCTTCAGCAAATAGTGCTGAAATAACTGCTGCTTGTTCTGCAGTAAGACCCATATCCATAAGGGCTTGTGCAGAGATAGCTGAAGCTGATGAAGCCATCATTCCGAAGGCAACAAAAGCAACAACAACGCCAGCGAATACGCTAGCAAGTTTTTTTGTAATACTCATATATTATAATTTAATAAAATCATTTGAAACATTAGCTTTTTTATATAAAATGAATAATTGCTAACATTTTGAATGATCATTATTACACTGCTCATTTCGACTAAAACAAACATTTAAATGTGTAATCAAGTTTGATAATTCCATTACCTCCACAATCCAAGCGTCGACCTAACGGTTCGCTTGCCTGTGGGTTGAGGGTGAGTTAAGGTTCTACCAATTTCATCTGGTAGATATTTCTATGCGTTAATATTTAATTTACAATGTTCTGTCTATAACAGTAAACGAAGTTACATTAAAGTAACTTCTCTGCAAACAGTATACCTTTTCTCTTGTTTACAAGGCAATAGTTTTACCCTGTAGACTGTGGAAAATTACCATAAACCATAACAAATTTGCAGTAAAATCTCAAGCTTTTAGCTTCACCAGAGATGACGCCTAAAAAGGCTACAAATTACATACAATAAAGTATTTATCTGCGAAACAATACAAAATGGCTAGTATGTCAAATTTCCCTTTAGGCACAACACTTGGGTCAAACATACAGTAAATGAAAAGTGACTTTTTCTTTTATTTCAACAAAATAAAAACGACACTTTACGCAGTGTCGTTTTTACCATTGTCTTTTATGCGATAGATGCTCCATCTCTTATTTCCTTCTTTTTCAATAATATTGTCTTTTATTAATTGCACCAAATCTCTCTGTAATGTCTTTTCGCTACAGTTAGTTATCCTTGTAGCTATATCTTTTATCGTAGTATCCCCTTTCACAGAGATGATTTCTCGAATCTTTTCTCGACGATCTCCAGCTGTTTCACTGAGTGGCTTTAGATCAGAATGTCGTTTACTTTGTCGCTTTGTTTCTGTGTCGTTTTGTGTCGTTTTAAATGTCGTTTTATTTATCAAAGCTTCTTGCAGCTGCTGCTGAAAACCTTCGTCTATTGCCGAGTCAGAACTTACTGTTTCCTGCAGAAACTCTAATAATGTTTCTTTATCAATTGTAGGTGCGATAGTATTAGAAAACTTTTGTTCGTAACGTAATGCAATCTGTAACTGCCCGTGTATCTGTGCACCCAAAGTACGTAAGGCACTTTCCAAGATATTTGTATTCATTTCTGAAACAGCCCCAGTAGCACGTGCGATCGACATTGCTGTCACTACGTATTCGATATTCACCAAGGCTTCTTCAAGAAAAAATTGCTGATCATATGCGTCACATGTAATACACTTGTAGAGGTTTTTTATCACGCGCAAACTGTGTCGACGGATGTCACTACGCAAGCTATTATCTTTAGAAATAAAATTACTTACCATGTGAATAGCTGTTGCAGTACGCTCGGCACGCTTGGCTAGAGTATAAAAGACATTATTACCAAAAGCTGATTTTTGGTATGTATCAACGCTATTAGAGAAACCGACACCGTCCTTTCGAGACCTGTCGTTTAAATTGTCGTTAATGTTGTTATCGTTATTTTCCATAGATGTCTTTTATAAGTAGTTCAGTTTATGAATATCCGACATGTCGAATATGTAGAAAAGTTCTACAAACTAATACAAAAGAGTATACCAGAGATACCACAAAAAGAAACTTGACCCAGACAAAAAACAATTACGTTTTAGCGTAAAAATTATTCATAAAAACCACATTTTTTGAATGTAGCGTGTGATATAATAGTCTTATATTTAAACAATAAATTAAACAATAATTAACTATATGGGACGAAGAAAAAAAGATGAAGAAGAGGATGTAGAGGAAGAGGAGTACACTCGATTTGGCCTGCGTCATGAAACTCAAAAAGGAATCGTAGCGGTGGTCTTTTTTGTGATGGCATTATTTTTTATCTTTTCAAGCGTAGGACTGGCTGGAGCGGCAGGTAACTTTGTACACAAGAAAATTTTGCTCACACTCTTTGGTCAAGGCTTCCCTATTATGCTGGCACTACTTGTTGTTCTTGGGATGATGCACATCAAACAAGTCTTGCCTCGTATTGGAAAAAAACACTGGATCTCTGCCCTCTTGTTATTGGTAGGTAGTCTCGGTCTACTTGAATTATTATTTGGTGCTAAGACTGGAGGCTTGATCGGTATGATCGCTATTCCTATTGAAAATTGGTTTGATATTTATGTAAGCCTTGCTCTATTTATCGCACTTATTGCTATTTCAGTACTCGTACTATTCGAGACAAAGCTAGGTATTCCAAATTGGCTCAAAGGCTTGTTTGGTAAAAAAGAACTCGGCGTAGATGAGGAGGATGAATATGAAGAGGAGGAAGAAGAAGAGATAGAAGAAGAAACTGAAGACGAGGAAGAAGATGAAGAGGAGGAAGAAAAACCAAAAAAGAAAGGCTTCTCTATATTTAAAAAGAAAAAAGAGGAGGATGATATTGAAATTATCGATAATCGTCTAGCCAGTACCTATACCCCACCGCCACTATCATTACTCCAAAAACAAACAGGTAAACCTGATGTTGGTGATGTAAAATCTAATGCCAATATTATTAAACGAACATTACAGAACTTTGGTATTGATGTTGAAATGGACGAGGTTTCAATTGGGCCGACCGTATCACGATATTCATTAAAACCAGCTCAAGGGGTCAAATTGACTCGTATCGTTGGATTGCAAAATGAACTAGCTTTGGCACTTGCCGCCCACCCTATCCGTATCGAAGCTCCAATCCCTGGAACATCACTTGTTGGTATCGAAGTACCAAATAAATCAAAATCAATGGTGACACTCGCTAGCCTACTTGGTAATGCTAAATTCAAAAATAGTCCAAAACCTTTGAACGTCGCACTAGGTCAAAGTATCTCTGGTGAATCAAGCTTCGCTAATCTTGCAAAGATGCCTCACCTTTTGATTGCAGGTGCCACCGGATCTGGTAAGTCGGTAACGGTACATAATATTATTATGTCACTGCTTTATCGAAACGGACCACAAGACATGCGCTTGATCATGGTTGATCCAAAGCGGGTTGAGCTGACATTGTACAACTCGATCCCTCACCTTTTGACACCAGTTATTAAAGACCCAAAGAAAGCCATCCGAGCTCTATCGTGGACTGTAAAAGAAATGGAACGGCGATATGACATTCTTGAGTCTGAGTCGGTTCGAGACATTCAGTCATATCATGACACGATCGTAAAACCAGCATACGAAGGTATAGATGAAAATACAGCAGAAGAAGACCAGATTGACCTACCAGAACGTATGCCTTACATTGTAGTGATTATCGATGAGCTTGCCGACATTATGCAAAGCTACCCACGCGAACTAGAAGCTGGGATTGTACGTTTGGCACAAATGAGTCGTGCTGTTGGTATTCACTTGATTCTTTCAACACAACGCCCAAGTGTGAACGTTATTACTGGACTAATTAAAGCCAATGTTCCAGCACGTATTGCCCTGCAAGTAGCAAGTCAAATTGATTCACGAACTATTCTTGATTCAGGTGGTGCTGAAAAACTACTTGGTGCTGGAGATATGTTGTACTCAAGTGGTGAGATGTCTAAACCACAACGTATGCAATCTGCCTTTGTTTCAGAAGAAGAAGTAAAGAAGGTGGTTGATTTTCTTGCAAAACACCACGACGAGATTCCAGATGAGATTTCTTTGGATGATAATAGTCCTTCTTCAGATAATGCTATCTTCTCTGCAAGCATGAGTAGCGATGATGACGAAGATGAACTATACGAAGATGCAAAACAAACTGTTATCGACGCCGGTAAGGCCAGTACGTCTTATCTGCAAAGAAAACTACGTGTTGGGTACTCACGAGCCGCACGATTAATGGATATCCTCGAAGAACGCGGAGTCATTGGAGAAGCAAACGGATCAAAGCCTCGTGAAATTCTTGACAGTGGAGACGAGGAAGAATACGAAGAAGAGGGCGAGGAAGAAGAAACAGAAGATAATACTAATGACGACAAGGCTTATGAAGATGAAGAATAGGTCATTAACAAAAAATCAATCAAAGCGCATTATAAGGATTTTAATAATATGTCTTGCACTACTATTAACTTGGTATATTGCCTCTCGTTTTATGCGCCTTGTCAGCGGACCGTCACTTGTTACCTTTATTGCAACAAGCAGTGATGAAGAGTATCCCGCATTTCTTAATATTCAAGGCATAACCAAGAATACTGAGACTCTTCTCGTTAACAACTATCCTGTGGTTCCAGCTGTTGATGGTGGTTTTGAATATACATATATTGCACAACCAGGTTACTCAACTATCACGCTTCAGGCCTTTGATAAATTTGATAACCAAACAACCAAAACATTATCCCTTTATACTGACGAACCTCCAGACAGTACCGAAGTTAATACTACTCCCTCATTACCCACCGAAGACACGGACGTCGAATCCGAAGAATCTCTAGAAACAAATAATAGCTAACCAATAATAATATGCCAAAGAAAAAAATAGAAGAAGAAAAAGAGGTAAAACCAAAAGTAAAAGCTGTAAAGAAAGAAGCTTCTGAAAAAGCCAAAGATGAGGACCGCGCAGCACTCGAAGAAACTATGAATATGATCAAAACTAAGTTTGGTGATGGAGCAATTATGATGCTTGGCGATCAGCCAAAAGTAGACATCGAGACAGTATCTACTGGATCAATCGGTTTAGATAATGCATTAGGTGTAGACGGGCTTCCTCGTGGTCGAATTATCGAGATTTATGGACCAGAATCATCTGGTAAAACCACGCTAACATTGCATGTCGTAGCCGAAGCTCAAAAGAAAGGTGGTATTTGTGCATTCGTTGATGCTGAGCACGCAATGGACCCAGAATACGCAAAGAAGCTTGGCGTAAATATTAATGAACTATTAATCAGTCAACCTGACACTGGTGAACAAGCGCTGGAAATCGTAGAAAGTTTGGTTCGTAGTGGAAAAGTAGACGTAGTTGTTATTGACTCAGTTGCTGCATTAACTCCAAAAGATGAAATCGAAGGAGACATGGGTGCACACCATGTTGGTAAGCAGGCTCGTTTGATGAGTCAGGCACTTCGAAAACTAACTGCTATTACTGCGAAAAGTAAAACTATGGTTGTCTTTATTAACCAAATCCGAATGAAGATCGGTGTTATGTTTGGTTCACCTGAGACTACTCCAGGTGGAAAGGCTTTAAAATTCTATAGCTCAGTTCGCTTAGACATTCGACGTATTGCTCAAATTAAAAAAGGTGAAGAAGTCGTTGGTGCACGAACCCGCGTTAAGGTTGTAAAAAACAAGGTCGCTGCCCCATTCCGCAAAACTGAATTCGATATTATTTACAACGAAGGTATCTCACAAGAAGGTGAGCTGCTAGCTCTAGGAGAAAAATACAAGATCGTCGGTAAGGCTGGTGCATCGTACTCATACTTCCCAGAAGAGGGCGACAAGATTCCTCTTGGGCGGGGATATGACGCAGCACGTAAATATTTGAACAAGAACGAGAAAGAGAATAAAGCGGTTCGCAAAGAATTGACCAAGCGCATTATGAAAAGCTTAAACGACGAAGAGTAATATGCTGAGTTACGGAGAAATAAAACAACGAAAATGTATCATTCACGAAGATGCACCTTGGGAAGTTTTAACTTCACAAGTTTCTCGTAAACAAGCAAATAAGCCAGTAAACAAAACCAAACTTAAAAACTTGATTACCGGACAAGTCATTGACCATACATTTCACGTATCAGATAAAGTAAACGAAGCTGATATGGAGAAAAAGAAAATTGTATATATCTATGAACGTAACGGCGAATACTGGTTCCATGACGAAGATGATAAGAGTGCACGCTTTAGTTTGGGTGGCGATATCATTGGAGAGGCTCATAAATATTTGAAAGCCAACAATTCTGTAGACGTATCAGTTTTTGAAGATCAAATTGTTGGATTAAGCTTTCCTATTAAAATGGATTTTGAAGTTAAAGAAGCTCCACCTGCAATCAAGGGTAACACTGCATCAGGTGGCGATAAAGTTGTCGTAATCGAAACAGGAGCACCTATCACTACCCCACTATTCATTAATCAAGGCGACATTATTCGCATTAATACTGAAACTGGAGAATACGTAGAGCGCGCTGAGAAGAAATAAATTATGTATTAAAAAATCCCGACATGTCGGGATTTTTTAATGAACTACATATTGTCAATTTCTTTCTTCAAATCTTCCTGACGTATGTTTTCGGCTGTTTTTGCTACCTTGGCTGCAGCATTTTCGAGATAATCAGATGCTACTTTTACGGTTGCTACATTTTGCACATACTCATCTTCAGCTTCTTCCATCTCTGTATTCATGGTATCGTATGCAGCCTTAAGGTCAGGCTCATTTGCAACGTTAACCTCAACCCCTTCTTCTTTGAAATCCTGATCTAAAGAGTCTGAAATTAATTCTTGCACTTCTAATAAATCCTGGTTAGTTACATTTTCTCCTGAAAGCTTTGTTCGTATCTGCTGTTTAAGCTCATCAGGTAAGTTCATAGTTTCAACTTTCGTAAGAAATTCTTGTGGTGTCATATATAATTAATTATTATGCCGCTGCGGCTAATGGTCCTGTGTTTTGCTCTACAGCCTCTGGCGTAACATTTTGCAACATTCCAAGTGCTTCAATTTTAGCCGCCATAGCGTTAGCTTTTTCTTGATTCTTTTCAGCTTTTTCTTGATATTTATTCATGCGAAATGTATTAATTTTATTTAACCAACTACTACGCACTGAACGAATATTACTAGCAAAACGCTCTGCAGAAGCACCAGCAAAATTACTTACTTCTTCATACTTTTTCTGAATAGCCTGACTTGCAACCATTACAGTCTCTTGAGTTCCTTCAACAGCCATTGCGCCTATAATTTTTGACACGGTAGCCATATTAGAAACTGTTTGACGAGCCTGTTCTACTTTTTCTTTTCCAGATTCAACAAGACTATCGATCTTACCTCCGATAGCTTCTCCTGTATTATAAATACCATCAAAAGTAGCAAGCACAGCGTTTCCAGAAGCTTCCATTACTTCGTTAACCGCCTTGACTGCATCTTCTTTTGTTTCTATAACTGTTTTTCCTGCTGATCTTAAATGCTCTTCAACGACAGTAACCGCTTCGGCAACTGCTCCTTGAAGTTTGTCATCCATACGATCGCTCCATGCACTCAATTTTTCACCTGTTTCATTAAATTTTTCTACTCCCTTTTCCTTTGCTTCTTGAGCCAGTTCTGGTGTCGAGAGTACCACTTCAGCTGTTTTTACTCCCATATCTTTAGCTTTTCCAAAGAAGCTTGAAATACCAGCACGTGCCTTACCCATAAAACCAGATGCTTTTGCTTTTAAACTACTACCTGATGCCATAACAGCTTCAAGACGTGCACGTCCTGGCGCAAGTCGATCTTCTGTTTCTACACCACCTTCAGCAGCAGTTTCTTGCTGTTCCGCACCTGCAGTATTCAATGTTTCTGCAGAATTATCAGCGGCTTGCTCTGTAGATGATTCTGGAGTATCTGAAGCACCTGTAAGTTTGTCATATGATTCCATATATGCATCTTCACCCAATGGCTCTCCAGCACCTATTTTATTTTCATTCATAAAAATTTAATTAATTTAGTAACCTGTATATCTATGATACTATCTCAATGCATAATCGTCAAACTACCATTATTGACTAGTAATAGATCTAAGTTAACTCATTTTACATAAACAAAAAACCACCGAAAGGTGGTTTTTTGTTTATCATCAAGATTAAACTTGGATGAATGGTAGGAGTCCGATAAATCGAGCTCGCTTGATTGCTTCGGCCAACTTTCGTTGGTTTTTTGAAGAAACACCAGTTCGTTTTGAAGACATAATACGTCCATAAGGATCGATAAATTGTCGCAAAACATCTATATCTTTATAATCGATGTGCTGGATGTTATTTTGTTTGAAAAAACAATGTCGCATGATAATAGTTAATTAGTTTCTTTTAATTAGAATGGAATATCTTCTGGATTGATATCATCGTCTGGATATTCGATTGCACCGGCACTTGGTGCATCAGGTGTTGCTGATGGAGCTGCTGCTTCACCGGCTGGAGCTGGTGCTCCCGTCCCTTGCCCTCCTTTTGATCCAAATTGTACTCGGTCAGCTACGATTTCTGTTCGGTAGTTCTTTTTACCGTCTTGTCCATCCCAGCTACGAGTTTGAATTCGTCCTTCAACTAATACAGATTGTCCTTTTACAAGGTACTGTGCACTAGTTTCAGCTTGGCGACCAAATACCACAATGTTGTGATAATCAGTCATTTCTTTCTTTTGTCCGCTTTGGTCAGTCCAAACACGGTTAGTCGCAAGAGAGAATGAAGTTACTTTTGCGCCAGATGGCAATGCTTTTAATTCAGGATCTTTCGTTAGATTTCCGACAATGAGAGCTTTGTTAAGATACATAGAGTTTGTGTGATTAGTGATTAAATAGACTTACTAATTCTATTTTACTCTTCCCCAGCAAGCTCGTCAATTTTAGCATCTACCTCAGCTTCAGTGAGTTCTGGAGCAGCTTCTTTGGCCTCTGTTGCCTCTTCTTTTTTAGCTACTGCAGCTGGTGCTTTAGTATCCTCAGCTTTGCCTGTTGGCTTAGTGTAGGTATTGATCTTTGCTCGAGTATCTTCTCGCGCAGTTGTGATCAATAGGTTTCGGATCATAATCTTTAGTGCATCCATCTCCTTTTTGATAATTGGAGCTTGTTCTGGAGACACATCAAATTTAATCCAACCAAAGAATCCTTTGGTGTAATTATTTCGCTTATTCTCAATGTCTTTTGACATTGGATATGCAAGATCAATCAATTCTGGACGTCCTTCTGCAATAGGAAGACCTCCTTTATCAGTGATCATTTTTCGAAGAGCATCGACTTCTGCGTCAAGGTTCTCTTCTTTGATTTGTGGGACCAATAGGTACCCAACTTCATAAACACGTGGTTCTTTCATAATAATTTAATTTATTCTTTACGTACTGCAAACATTCAATGATGTCTTTGGATAAAACCACAAGAGCGCAGTACACGCCAGTTGTGGAGACTCGACCGGGATTTATAGTACCAGAAAGTGTTGAAAAGTAAAGAGTTTAAACCCCTGTGTAATTGAAGGGCGTAATAGCCTTCAATTCATTCTTTATCTCATCTGAAATATCTAACGAATCAATAAATGCACTCATAGCAGCTTCATCTAGGGTCGTATTTGTACGACTAAAGGCTTTTAAGGCTTCATATGGATTTGGATACCCTTCTCGTCTGAGAATCGTCTGCAGAGCCTCTGCTACAACTACCCAGTGATCTTGAAGCTCTTGCTTGATATTACCTTCATTAACCAATAATTTATCCAATCCGCGCATAGTTGATTTAAACGCAATCATCGTATAACCCATAGGAACGCCGATATTTCGCGTTACCGTACTGTCAGTTAAGTCGCGCTGTAATCGTGATACGGGCAATTTTTCAGCCAAGTGTCCAAACATAGCATTAGCCATACCAATATTTCCCTCCGAGTTTTCAAAGTCGATCGGATTAACTTTGTGCGGCATAGCCGATGAACCAACCTCACCTTCTTTGATTTTTTGCTTGAACAAATCATTTGAAACATACATCCAAATATCACGATCTAAATCAAGAACAATAGTGTTGATTCGTCGCAATGCATCACACCAAGCTGCCACATTATCATAGTGATCAATTTGTGTAGTTGTTTGCAATCGCTCTAACCCTAGCTTTTCATCAACAAAAGTATTCGAAAAATCTATCCAGTTAATATTTGGATATGCTACATGATGTGCATTAAAGTTTCCTGTTGCTCCTCCGAATTTTGCAGAGAATGGTACGGCAAGTAACTGCAATTTCTGTACTTGTAGTCGTTCAACAAAAACGGCAATCTCTTTCCCTAATCGTGTAGGTGATGCTGGTTGCCCGTGCGTTCGTGCAAGCATGGCAATATCTTTCCAATCATTTGCGAGCCCGTCTAGTTTTGCAATTAATTCATCTAACAATGGTAGATATACTTTTTCAGTCGCCTCTTTCATTAAAAGCGGTGTTGCTGTGTTATTAATATCTTGACTCGTTAAACCAAAATGAACAAATTCTTTCATTTCGCCAATATTCATTTCGTCCATTTTTTCTTTAATGAAATATTCAACAGCCTTAACATCATGATTAGTTACTTTCTCGATATCTTTTATTTTTTGAACATCGTCATTCTTAAAATTTTCGTATATACTGCGGAGCTTTGAAAACAATGACGCATCAAAATTAGACAACTGCGGTAATGGCAGCTCGCACAATGTAATAAAATATTCAATTTCCACACGCACACGATAACGTATTAAAGCTTCTTCTGAGAAATAATCGGATAACATTTCAGTATGTCGCCGATATCGTCCATCAATAGGAGAAACGGCATTATGTGAGTTTAAATTATTCATATAGATGACTATAGCATACCTAAATTAATACCAAAAAGTCGCTGAGCATTCGCGCGCAAAGCTGTTTCAACTGTCTCTATGCTCTCACCTTTTAGTTCTGCAATCTTTTTTACCACCTCTATAACATATGATGGTTCATTGCGATGTCCACGATGTGGCGCTGGTGTAACATACGGGCAATCAGTTTCGGCATGCATCCGATCAAGTGGTACAAAACGAACAATGTCTTCGTAGTCTTTTGCAAAAGTAATAACACCTGTAAATGACATATCAAAACCAAGATCTAAAAACTGTTGCGCAACCTCTGTAGTTCCTGCAAAGAAATGAGTGTCTCCACGTAATTTGTCTCCTGCTTCTTTTTTATATTCACTCAAAATTTCTAAAACATCTTCGTATGCATCCATAGAATTTTCTGATGGGCGCACATGTAACATTAATGGCAAGTCGAGATCAAGAGCTAGTTCAATTTGTGATCGAAATGCAATTTCTTGAGATTCGCGAGTATCAGAATCATTGCGATAATAATCCAAACCACACTCCCCTACGCCAACAATCTTTTCACTTGTCTTTGATAGTTCTTTATATTTTTCAATATCAAAAAACTCACCACGTGATGTGAATTCTTTATTACCTTCCCCTAACTCTTGCTCGTCATGATAATATTTTGTCGTATGAATGGGGTGCAATCCAATAATTGCGTAGCAATGATTATACTTATTCGCCATAGCAACACCTTGCTCTGATGTGTCGAATTGTGTACCAATTGTGATCATAGCAACGCTCTCATTTTTAGCACGTGCAATAACCTCATCACGATCTTCATCGTACGCGGCAAAATTAGTATGTGAATGTATGTCTATGTATTTCATTATGATTTATTTTGTTTAACTCCATCTAGAATAATAGTGTACCAGCTTTTTACTCTTTGATACTCGGAATCACCAAGCTCTGCAAATCGTTTCATAGTTGGAGCGGAATTTATTTCAACAATAGTGTAATTATCTTTTGTGATAGGTTTTTCAATATCAACATCTTTACCAATAATTACATCAACCCCACCCCATCGTAAACCTAAACCAGTTACCGCCCGCGCGATTTCTTTTTTGTATGACTCGTGTATTGAAAGATCGGTTTCAATAATATAATCACTTGCCCAAAATGCTGGTTTTTCATATACCAAAATCACCTCATCATCTAATACCATAAAACGCACATGACGTCCTTCAATAAATGGTTGAGCTAAAATAATACCGTATGTTTCAGCACTACGCGCATGGTCGAGCGCTTTAGGAATATCATCTACACCTTCAAGTACAGTTATCCCGCGCGCTTGAGATGCGCTATTAGGCTTAATGATACACGGAAAGCCAAGCCGTTGCACTGTCTCTTCTATTTCTCCAACAGACATATCCTCATAAATCGGCACCGACGAAATAGTCGAGTACTCTTGTTTCTTGAGAAACTCATGTGTCGCAATTTTACTTTTTACTGTACGAGATGAACCTGTCGTGTTGATATCAGTAATTGATCGAAAACCATATGTCCTTTTTCCATCTGGAAATGTAATAACATAATGATCAGAATTCTGAGTCAATGATTCAAACTCATAGCCTTTCTCAAAAGCAATCGTCCGCATGAGCTTTGTTGTAAATGATAACTCTCGACTACTCATACAAAAACTATTTATCCTTACGTTCGAACAGTGGTTGTTTTGGTTTTTTGTTTACCTTAACTAACTTTTTGATAGTCTTTGATGTTTCTGGAAGAATAGGATTTAACATTCGTGCAATTGTATATAGTTTCACCAGCATTTCTCGTAACATTTCTTTCGCTGCTTCGGGATCAGTTTTTACCAATCTGTATGGTTCTTTTTCTGCAATTTCTACATCAAGCTCACCGATATGCCG
>Ga0222670_1000747_pt1 | contig 12845 bp, 7 predicted proteins | sample AntAcemetagen732_FD_181148 | JGI IMG/M metagenome (GOLD analysis project Ga0222670, IMG submission 181148) | Saline water microbial communities from Ace Lake, Antarctica - #732 | ecosystem: Environmental > Aquatic > Non-marine Saline and Alkaline > Saline | place: Antarctica: Ace Lake | collected... | reverse complement strand
CCTATTTCTGGAATACCAATAAACCACTGATCACCTACTGCAGAGGGCATAATAGCATTAAATATATCTAAATAGTGACCTGCAAGAATCACTATTCCCGTCATGACAACAAACCAATTCACACGTTTAAAATCACTGTTCATTAACAACAGTAATGGAAAAATAAAGTTCAGTGCTAACATCCCAAAGAAAGGCAGGTTGTAGTCCTGAATTCTAGTCACGTAATAAGTCACTTCTTCCGGAATATTAGAGTACCATATAAGCATGAATTGAGAGAACCATAAATAAGTCCAGAAAACACTGATACCAAACATAAACTTGGCTAAATCATGAATATGGCTGTCATTCACTTGCTCTAACAATCCTTTAGACTTGAGGTAAATAGTCACTAGCGCAATTACAGTAATTCCTGAGACAAACATAGAAGCAAAAATATACCATCCGAAAAGGGTAGAGAACCAGTGTGGGTCAATACTCATAATCCAATCCCAAGACATCATAGATTCCGTCACAAGGTAGAATACCAAGAATGCTGCAGAAAGTCTGAAATTTTTCACAAAGTTAGTATTGTCATCTGCGGCATCTTGTGCTAAAGATAATTTTCTAGAATACCACCTGTAAGCGATCCAGCCTGATAAGAAAAAGGCGGCTCTCGCTAAAAAGAATGGTCCGTTTAAGTAACCTATTTTTCCTTGGATGAGTTTGTCGTGTGCCACTACTTCTGGATCCATCCATACAAATAAATGGTTCATATGAGCTACCGAGGCTACTAATATTAAAAATACAATGATTCCTCCAGGTACTAAATAAGCCGTAATCCCTTCCATGACTCTAAATAAGAGTGGAGACCATCCTGCCTGAGCAGCACGCTGTATGGCATAAAATGCCAACACCCCTAAAGCGATCATGAAGAAAAAGAAGGCCGCAACATAAAGGGCTGCCCAAGGCTTATTCTGTAATTGGTGTAATACATGTTCGTCATGCGCTGCACTGTGATCTTCACTATGTGCTTCTGAGGCATGAGAATCTGAAGATACTGCGTGATCGGTCATAGAAGCATGATCCTCGTCGTGAATTTCTGCGGCTTCATGTGAAATGGCATGATCTTCTGTTGCGTGTGCATCTCCATGGCCGTCTGTCTGAGCAGCCACTATAGCTTTGGCTTCTGCCACATTAGATGGGGCAGACATGAATCCAATAGCAATCCCTATTGCACCCACAGCCATTAGTATAAAAGAAGCTATCTTAAGTCTGTTTGAAAAAGTATACATACTGTCTGTCTTCGTATTATTTAGTTAGGTCTTGCTTTAATTTTATTACATACTCAGAAACTTTCCAACGCTCTTCAATATTTAATTGACCCGCATAAGAACCCATTGAGTTCAATCCATAATAAATAGTATGGTAAGTACTTCCCTCTGAAATGTTTCTAGCAGCGTCTGCATATGAAGGCACTCCTAATATTTTTTCTCGAGAAACCAAAGTTCCGTTTCCATCCCCTTTTTTACCATGACAAATGGCACAATACACATCGTAAAGCGCTTTACCCTCTTTGAGATTCTCTTCGTGCATAGCAGAGTCTAAGGGACTATTTTGGGCTCTTGCCAATTCCTTGTCTGCTAAGGTGTTTTCAAATTCGTAAGGCAACCAACCCCTGTGAATGGTATTCTCTGCAGGCAAACCTGCTTCCATATTAGAAGGTAAGAAATCTACTTGTTGGTAGGTCTCATAACCTACAGATTCATACATATTTGGCATGTACTGGTAGTTTCTACTGTTCTTGTCTGAACAAGAAGCCAAAACTATCATAGATGCAAGGGCCAAAAAAGAATATTTTAAATCACTCATAATATTTTGCAATCTACTTTTGGGAAACTTTAATTTCTACTGGACCAGTCTCCGCCAATAAGGCGTAAAGATCTGCTTCATTATCATGGATTTCAATTTCCATCAGGAAAAGGTCATCTGTAGTTCTAACATCAGGATTTTCTGCCTTTTTGAATGGCCATAACCTACTTCTCATATAAAAAGTAATCACCATTAAGTGGGCCGCAAAAAAGACCGTGAGTTCAAACATAATTGGTACAAAGGCAGGCATGTTTTCTAAATAAGAAAAACTAGGTTTACCCCCAATATCTTGTGGCCAATCCTCAATCATAATATAATTCATCATAGTGATCGCGACAGCCAAACCTACCAAACCATACATAAATGCAGTAATGGCCAATCTAGTTGGGGCTAAGCCCATAGCTTTGTCTAGTCCATGAACAGGAAAAGGACAATACACTTCTTCTATATGATACTTGGCAGCTTTCACTTTCTTAACGGCCAACATAAGCACGTCGTCATCGTTGTAAAGCGCCTGAATAACTTTATTTGCCATACTATTGATCCTTTTTAGTTTTAGACACTAAAGGAGTTACCTCATAAAGAGGTTTCCCAGCATCTCTTAATTTCTTATACTTTTCTCCAGAAGATTTCAAAATAGTTTTCACTTCTGCCTGAGCAATTACCGGGAAGGTTCTTGCATACAGAAGGAATAATACAAAGAAGAATCCTATAGTTCCTATGAAAATACCAATGTCTACGAATGTAGGAGAGAACATGGTCCAAGAAGACGGCAAGTAATCCCTGTGAAGAGAGGTTACAATAATCACGAAACGTTCAAACCACATTCCAATGTTTACTACAATAGAAATACCGAAGGAGAACATGATAGATGTTCTTAATCTTTTAGACCACATGAATTGTGGAGAGAAAACATTACAAGTCATCATAGCCCAATACGCCCAAGCATAAGGTCCTGTGGCTCTGTTTAAGAAAGCGTATTGCTCATACTCCACTCCAGAGTACCACGCCATAAATAACTCTGTAATATAAGCACAACCTACAATAGAACCTGTAATCATGATCACAATGTTCATGAGTTCAATGTGCTGAACGGTAATATAAGCCTCTAGGTTAGACACTTTTCTCATAATAATAAGAAGGGTGTTTACCATTGCAAAACCAGAGAAAATTGCACCTGCAACAAAATATGGTGGGAAAATCGTGGTATGCCATCCTGGAATAACCGAAGTAGCAAAGTCAAAAGATACAATCGTGTGTACAGAAAGTACTAAAGGAGTTGCTAAACCAGCCAACACCAATGACACTTCTTCAAAGCGCTGCCAATCTTTAGCACGACCAGACCAACCAAAACTCAATAGGCTGTATATCTTTTTCTGGAATGGCTTTACTGCTCTATCGCGAATCATTGCAAAATCTGGTAATAAACCTGTCCACCAGAATACCAATGAAACAGATAAATAGGTAGAAATGGCAAATACGTCCCAAAGTAATGGAGAGTTAAAGTTTACCCATAAAGATCCAAATTGATTAGGAATAGGGAGTACCCAATAAGCTAACCATGGGCGACCCATGTGTATGATTGGGAATAAACCTGCTTGAATTACTGAGAAAATGGTCATGGCCTCTGCAGAACGGTTAATGGCCATACGCCATTTTTGCCTGAAGAGTAATAACACGGCTGAAATTAAGGTGCCGGCATGGCCAATTCCTACCCACCAAACAAAGTTGGTAATATCCCAGGCCCAACCAACAGTCTTATTCAGACCCCAGGTTCCAATCCCTGTAGAGACGGTGTAAATAATACAACCCAATCCCCATAAAAATGCTACTAGAGCAATTGAAAATGCGATCCACCATTGTTTGTTTGCAGTTCCCTCAACAGGAGCTACAATGTCTAAAGTTACATCGTGGTAACCTTTGTCTCCAACAACAAGTGGTTTTCGTATAGGTGCTTCGTAATGCGACGCCATAATTTATAGTATAGTTATGTTCCTTTATTGTGTGTTATGCTTCTGTTGTGTTACGTACTTTTACGTGATAGATTACATTAGGCTTGGTCCCAACGTGTTCTAATAAATGATACATACGATCACTCTCTTTGAGTGTTGCCACCTTAGAATGCTTGTCATTAATATCTCCAAATGCCATTGCACCGTTTCCACAAGCTGCAGAGCAAGCGGTTTGGAATTCACCGTCTTTAATTTCACGACCATCTCTTTTAGCGTCCAGAATAGTTTTCTGTGTTTTTTGAATACACATAGAACATTTCTCCATGACACCACGAGAGCGAACGTTAACATCTGGGTTAATGACCATCTTACCAAGGTCATTGTTCATATGGTAATCAAACTCATCGTTGTTGTTGTACAAGAACCAGTTGAAACGCCTCACTTTATAAGGACAGTTGTTGGCACAGTAGCGGGTACCCACACAACGGTTGTAAGCCATGTGGTTTTGACCTTGCCTAGAGTGCGACGTTGCAGCCACAGGACACACCGTCTCACATGGTGCATGGTTACAATGCTGACACATTACAGGCTGAAAGGCCACTTGAGGATTGGCAGACGGATCTTCCAACTCTCCAAAACCTCCTAGTGAACCGTTGTCTCCAGTAAGTCCGTCAAAATTATCTTTCTTTTCATTATCTCCTTCAAAAGTGTCTTCTGAAGAATAGTATCTGTCAATACGCAACCAGTGCATATCCCTAGATTTTCTGATTTCTTCTTTACCTACTACAGGAACGTTGTTTTCTGCATGACATGCAATCACACAAGCCCCACATCCAGTACAGGCATTTAAATCAATAGACAGGTTAAAATGGTGTCCTATAGACCTGTCAAATGAATCCCATAAATCTACAGAAGTAGCTTCAACCTCCTGGTGGTCTAAAGACACCATAGGCTGTGGATTCCAATATTTAGCGTCTTTAGTATTAAAGACCTCTAGCGTCGTTTCTTTAATAATGTCACCACGTCCCATAAGGGTTTTGTGAAGTTGAACACAAGCAAACTCGTGCATACCTCCCTCTTTAGCAACAGAAACTCCTTGGGTTCTTGAAAAATCATTATACAAAGCAAAAGCATTAACCCCTACTTGCATTTCTTCTTTTAAGCCCGCTGTCTTTCCATAACCTAAGGCCAAACCAATGGTTCCTGGCGCCTGACCTGGCTGAATAATTACAGGTACCTGAGACAAGGTAGCTCCATTGACTGTGAGACTAACGTAGCTTCCATTTAATCCACCATTAGCCACATTCTCATTAACAAGACCAAAACTAGCCGCGTCTGCTTTTGAAACGGTAGCATAATTATCCCAAGATACCCTTGTGATAGGGTCTGGAAACTCTTGTAGCCAAGGGTTGTTGGCTTCTTGGCCGTCACCCATGCCAGTTTTAGCGTACAATACCAACTCCATTGTAGGAGCAGTTACCGCTTTAAGCGCCTTAAGTTGTGCAGAAGCATCTATAGCAGAAACCATTTTGGTTGCCGCTGAAGCACCTACAAACACACCATCATGGAGGGCCTTGTTCCATACAGAAGCGCCAAGGATAGTAGCCTCCCAATTGTTTTTAATATAGTCGTAATATGTACCTTCTATTCCAGTCCACTTCATTAGTGCTGTTTGGAATTGTCTGGTATCAAATAATTCTTTAATAGTAGGCTGTGTAAGGCTATAATATCCTTTTTTAACCGCTACATCTCCCCAAGATTCCAGGTAATGTGATGCAGCTCCAACCCACTGAACAGATGCAGTGGTTTCATTAGGCATGGTAGAAAAAGCCACCGTTGTGCCAACATTTGAAAGCGCTGCTTTAAATTCAGTAGCATTAGGTAAACTATACACAGGATTAACACCGTCTATCACCAATAACCCAACTCCACCAGCACTCATTTCTGCAACTAAAGACTGTAAGGCCTTATCACTGCCACCGCGAACATAACGGGGTGCCTGCATATCGAAAGCAACACTTTTTAAAGAAGCGTTTAGATCCAATACCAAAGACTGGGCTTCAACACTATCAATACCTGTCAATACCACAGCTTTATCACCAGCTTTAACAACCGCTTTAGCAGCTGCTTTTACAGCAGCCATTATGTTTTCAGGAAGTGCTACTGACGTAGCTCCTGTTGTTACAATTTCGTATAGTGCGGCCAAAGCCTGAGCTTGTTGTGCTGAATTAGACGGCACTCTTTTGTCTGCAGCAGCACCTGAAAGCGTCATATTAGATTCAAACTGGAAATGCTGTGACATTCGGCCTGCGCTTGGAATTCTGCCTTTAGCATAACCTGCGTCAAAACCACCACCTTGCCAATCCCCTAGGAAATCTGCACCAAAAGATACAATCACAGATGCTTTCTCTAAATGATAATCTGCCAAAGCCCTTTCTCCAGTCACTGCCTCAAAAGCGTCCAGTGCAGAAGATTCAGAAATAGCGTCATAAACCACATGAGAAACTTGATCCTGCCCTTTCGCAAATTCAGCCACTAATTTAGACATGCTTGGGCTTGCATAGGTAGGGGTAAGAAATACCACTTTCTTACCACTGGCTTTAGCATTTGCTAATGCAGATACAACTGCAGCGTCTAAGTCTGACCATTCAGAAGGAGCACCATTGAATAATGGCCCTTGTAAACGAGCACTGTCATACAATGACAATATAGAGGCCTGAACCCTTGCATTGGCCGTTCCTTTAACCTGAGCATCTTTATTGTTTTCTACTTTTATTGGCCTTCCTTCTCTTGTCTTTACAAGAATAGAAGCAAAGTCAAATCCATTGGCAATGGTGGTTGCATAAAAATTGGCTACACCAGGAATGATTTGCTCCGGCTGAACTACATAAGGAATAGACTTAATAACAGGACCCTCACAAGCAGCCAATGAAGCTGCTGCAGTACTAAATCCTACATACTTTAAGAAATCTCTTCTGTTGGTATTGGAAGTAGACAGGGTTTGTTTGTCAGATAAAAATTCCCCTGTAGGGATTTGCTCTACAAACTCGTTTTGTTTTAGCGTCTCAATCATGGCGTCGTTTGCAGAAAGCTCTGCTTCACTCTTCCAGTATTTTTTGTTTGATGACATAATATTATCTCTGTAATTAGCTTCTTTTTTTTCTAAATCTTAATTTCTAGTAGTGACACTTACCACATTCTAAACCACCCATTTGGGCCGCAGTAAGTTTGTCTACACCATACTTCTGTGAAAGTGCCTCGTGAATTTTGTCGTAATAAGCATTCCCTTCTACCTTCACATTAGTCTCTCTGTGACAGTCAATACACCAACCCATAGTCAATGGACTGTACTGATACATGATCTCCATTTCCTCTACAGGACCATGACAAGTCTGACAAGCCACGCCAGCCACTGAAACGTGCTGCGAGTGATTGAAATAGGCAAAGTCTGGAAGGTTATGAATTCTAACCCATTCTACAGGCTGGCTCTCCCCAGTGTATTGCTGGGTCTCTTCATCCCATCCAACCGCTTTGTATAGCTTTTTAATCTCCTTGGTATAAAACTCGTTGGTATAACCATTCGCCAAATCATCTTGAGTTGGTCCTTCTGGGTTACCCTTATACTCGTATATAGATTTGTGGCAGTTCATACACACATTCAAAGAAGGTATTCCAGAGTGCTTAGACACTCTAGCAGATGAGTGACAGTAAGTACACTCAATTTTATTATCTCCAGCGTGAATTTTATGAGAGTAGTGTATAGGCTGTACCGGAGCATAACCTTGATCTACCCCAACTTGCATTAGGAAACCGTAAACATAATATGCACTTGAAAGCAATAAGAAAATTACAGTCACTAACACCAAGAATTGGTTCTTGGCAAAAGCCAACCATATTGGCATGCGCACCTCTTTCTCTTCTGTCTCGTAAACAACACCATTGGCCTCAGCAATGCTTCTCAGTGTTTTGTTCACTAAATACAACATCATTACTAGCAAACCAAATACCAGCATTAATGCACCAAGAATCACTTCATTTGAAATTCCAGAAGCAGCTACTGGAGCAGCAGCAGTTGCAGCAACAGCTGCAGCAGCCGGAGCAGGTGCAGGTGCGTCTGTGTAAGCAAGAATATTGTCAATGTCTTCATTACTCAAAGTAGGGAAAGCAGTCATAGCCGCCTGATTGTACTCGTTGTAAATAGCCAAAGCACGCTCATCACCTGCCTTAATTAAGCTGTTGTTGTTCTTAATCCAAGCATACAACCATTCTTTATCTCCCTCGTACTTGGCCGTAACTCCAGCAAGAGCAGGCCCTGTCATTTTCCTGTTCAAGGCATGACACGCAGCACAGTTTTGATTGAATAATTGCTTCCCTTTAACAGGGTCACCAGAAGACTGGTCTTGAGCAGAAAGATTTTGAGGGACCAGTGTTAATGCCACTAGAAACAACCCTAGAAATGAAGAAACGAGATTGCGGTATGTCACCTTTTTCATATTATTAGATATTGTAATCTTCAGGTTTGGCACGATTTTCACTATTTAACAATAAAAGAGCAAGTATCGGCACAGTAAATTTGAGCACAAAAATACGACATAGAACTTATTTTATTAAGTCATTTCAGGGTAGATTTTTCTAATTTATAATTATTCTAAATAAGGTTTTTTTACACACTTTATTTTGTAATAAGTTACCTTTGAAAAACACTTTTTCGTAAAACAAAATGAAACACAAATCCTTTTATATCCTTCCATTCTTATTATTTTTTACAGGATTTTCTACAGCACAAGAGAAGCCTATTAAAATAGAAAAAGACAGTGTTGTACTCAGCACTTCTGAAAAACATACAGCACTTTTAGCGGCTTATATAAACTACCAAAAAGCCAGGGGAGACTATCGCATCCAAATCTACTCAGGTCCACTAGACCAAACAGAAGCACTTTTAGAAAATCTAGATGAAAGCTTTGCCGAATGGCCAAAAAGCATAGATTTTGAATCGCCTAGCTTTAGGCTTAGAATTGGCTCATTTAAAACAAGGTTAGCGGCAGAGAGAAATCTCATTGCAGTTCGTAAAAAATATCCTGCCGCCGTTCTTTTAAAGCCTCAGCTTAATAAAAACAACTAGAGCGCACAGCTAGAAAAAGTGGTTTTAGCACTAACAAAAAAAAGAGCCCTTTGAAGGGCTCTTTTTTTTTGTGCATCGGCCGTGAGGCCAGATTATTTTAATTTCTTCTTTACCGCTACTTCTTGGAAAGCTTCTACAATATCTAATTCTCTAATATCGTTGTAATTCTTTACTTGCAATCCACAGTCATAGCCTTTAGCTACCTCTTTGGCGTCGTCTTTGAAACGTTTTAAAGAAGACAGTGTTCCGGTGTATATAACCACTCCATCTCTAATCAAACGGATGTTTGAATTCCTAAAGATTTTACCAGTCAAGACCATAGAACCTGCAATAGTACCCACCTTAGAAATCTTAAAAGTCTCTCTGATCTCTGCAGTACCTGTAATCTCCTCTTTCATCTCTGGAGACAACATACCCTCCATAGCATCTTTGAGCTCATTAATAGCATCGTAGATAATAGAGTACATTCTAATGTCTATTTCTTCCTTATCTGCAATAGACCTGGCATTACCCATTGGACGTACATTAAATCCAATAATTATCGCATCTGATGCAGAAGCCAATAAGACGTCTGACTCTGTAATAGGCCCTACTCCTTTATGGATGATATTTACTTGTATCTCGTCTGTAGAGAGTTTCTGGAACGAATCTGTCAATGCTTCTACAGAACCATCCACATCTCCTTTCAAGATTACATTCAACTCCTTAAAGTCTCCAAGGGCAATACGCCTTCCAATCTCGTCTAAGGTAATGTGACGCTGGGTTCTCACAGACTGCTCTCTCATTAATTGAGAACGCTTGGTCGCAATTTGCTTGGCTTCACGTTCGTCTTCAAAGACATTGAATTTATCTCCGGCTTGTGGCGCACCATCTAATCCCAATACAGATATTGGTGTAGACGGTCCAGCCTCCATTATATTTTGCCCACGTTCATCTTGCATGGCTTTTACTTTACCACTACAAGTTCCCGCCAATACATAATCTCCTATCTTAAGGGTTCCTGCCTGTACCAATACGGTAGAAACATAGCCCCTTCCTTTGTCTAAGAAAGCCTCTACTACTGTACCTACAGCACGTTTTTCTGGATTGGCCTTTAATTCTAAAAGCTCTGCTTCTAGTAAGACTTTTTCTAAAAGCTCTTTAATACCCAATCCTGTTTTAGCAGAAATATCGTGGGATTGTATCTTACCTCCCCAGTCTTCTACCAATAAATTCATCTGAGCCAGCCCTTCTTTAATCTTGTCTGGATTGGCAGCAGGTCTATCTATTTTGTTTATCGCAAATATAATGGGGACACCAGCAGCTTGTGCATGGCTAATGGCCTCTTTTGTTTGCGGCATAATGTCGTCGTCCGCAGCAACTACTATAATAGCAATATCTGTTACCTGAGCACCACGAGCACGCATGGCCGTAAAGGCTTCGTGACCAGGGGTATCTAAGAAGGCGATTTTTTGACCTCCGTCTAAAGTCACTCCATAGGCACCAATATGCTGGGTAATTCCACCACTCTCTCCTGCAATAACATTCTCTTTTCTAATATAATCTAACAGGGAAGTTTTACCGTGATCTACGTGACCCATTACCGTTACAATTGGCGCTCTTGTTACCAAATCTTCTGCAGCATCTTCTACCTCAACAATTGCTTCTTCAATATCTGCCGTGACAAATTCCACCTCATACCCAAATTCGTCTGCAACAATAGATAATGTCTCTGCATCTAGACGCTGGTTCATGGTCACCATGATTCCAAGAGACATACAGGCAGAAATAATTTGCGTGGTAGACACATCCATCATAGTAGCTACTTCATTTGCCGTAACAAACTCAGTCACTTTTAGGATTTTGCTTTCCAATTCTTGCTGTTCTAAGTCTTTTTCCGTCTGCTCTCTGTGAGAATCACGTTTGTCTCGACGGTACTTAGCCCCTTTTCCTTTCTTAGATTTCCCTTGTAATTTCTCTAGGGTTTCTCGTACTTGCTTTTGTACTTCTTCTTCTGTAGGCTCTACCTTAGGGGCAGTACTTAAGCGTTGCCCAGCGGCTGCTTTGCCTCTAGGCCCCGTTCCTCTTTGTCTCGGAGCGGCTGCGGCTGCGGCTGCACCAGGACCTCCAGAAGGAGATACTATTCTTTTGCGTCTTTTCTTGTTGTCGTCATTGTTAGAAGAAGCCACTGGTTTCTTCTTAGGCTTATTAAATTGTGACAAATCTATTTTGTCGCCCATAATTTTGGGCCCACTCAATTTCTTATACTGCGTGGCAATAGATCCTGTGGACTGTTCCGCTTCTGCTAATGGCTGAGCTGCTGGAGTGGGCTCTGTAGCCGCTGGAGATACCTCTTTAGCTACTGGAACTTTAAGCGTTTCCTCTTTTATTTCTGCCTCAGCCTTGGCCGGTAAAACGGCCTCTTTTTGAGGCATTTCTGCAAGCGGGGCTTTTTCTATTGCTTTGGCTGCTGACTTAATTACTTTTTGCTTTGGTGCTGCTTTAGGGGCTGCTTCTTTAGGAGCAGCAAGTGCTTCTTTTACTGCCTCTGGGGCAGGCACATCTTTTTTAGTTGGAGTATCCAGGTCAATCTTACCCACGGTCGTTGTTCCGGAAAGTGTTCCTTTTGCTTTAACCACCTCATTGGCTCTAGCTTCTCTGGCCAAACGCTTGTCTTCTTGCTCTTTTTCAAGCTCCACCCTAATAGCTTCCTTTTCTTTTCTCTTTTCTTCACCCACTTCCTTAGAAGCAACTTTCTTGCTCTTATCCGTTTGGAACTGATCTAAAAGAACCTGATGCACTTCTTCTGATATTTTAGTGGTAGGCCTTGCCTCAATAGCATGCCCATTAGCCGCTAAGTAGTCTACCGCTCTATCCAGTGAAATGTTTAATTCTCTTAGGACTTTATTAAGCCTAATGGTTGCATTCTCTGCCATAAAAAAAATTTGTGCTTACTAGTATTTTTCTGCTAATATAAATAATGAAATAGGTTCAAGGATGAAATCCTTTAATTATTTGTGTATTATCTTACTGCTTAACCTTCTAATTCTTCTTTAAGAATTCTAACAACATCTAAAATTGTTTCCTCTTCTAGATCTGTTCTCTTTGCCAAATCTTCTACATCTTGCTCTAATACCGCTCTCGCTGTATCCAAACCGATCTTAGACAATTCAGCAATAATCCATGCCTCTATTTCATCTGAGAATTCTGTCAATTCAACATCTTCCTCTACCCCTTCTCTAAATACGTCTATTTCATAACCAGTCAATTGACCCGCCAATCTAATGTTGTGTCCCCCACGACCAATAGCCTTAGAAACTTCTTCTGGCTTAAGGTACACTTGGGCAGTCATTTTTTCGTCGTCTAATTTTACAGAAGATACCCTGGCTGGACTCAAAGCCCTTGTCACTAGTAAGGTAGGGTTATTTGTCCAGTTAATCACGTCTATGTTCTCGTTGCCCAATTCTTTGACTATTCCGTGAATTCTAGATCCTTTCATACCCACACAGGCACCTACTGGATCTATACGATCGTCGTAAGAATCTACGGCTACTTTGGCCTTTTCTCCAGGGATACGAACCGCCTTTTTAATGGTGATTAAACCATCAAAAACTTCTGGAATTTCTTGAAAGAACAATTGCTCTAAAAACAGCGGAGAAGTCCTACTCATAATAATGGAAGGCTTGTTTCCTTTTAATTCAACACTTTCAATAATACCCCTAACATTGTCTCCTTTTCTAAAGAAATCTGCTGGAATTTGCTTGTCTTTCGGAAGGATAATTTCGTTTCCTTCGTCATCTAAAAGAATAATAGCCTGGTGCCTAATATGGTGCACCTCAGCGGTGTATATCTCTCCCTCTAAATCCTTAAATTGCTTGTAGATCGTGGTATTGTCATGCTCATGGATTTTGGCTATTAAATTTTGACGCAATGCCAAAATAGCC
>Ga0222670_1000743_pt1 | contig 12896 bp, 13 predicted proteins | sample AntAcemetagen732_FD_181148 | JGI IMG/M metagenome (GOLD analysis project Ga0222670, IMG submission 181148) | Saline water microbial communities from Ace Lake, Antarctica - #732 | ecosystem: Environmental > Aquatic > Non-marine Saline and Alkaline > Saline | place: Antarctica: Ace Lake... | reverse complement strand
TGTTCCATATATAATTAAAAAATTTAGTTTATCTAATTTTTTTAAAGGTGTCTCGATTAGGCCTGGTAAACCAGTATTGTTTGCAAAATTTAAGAAAACTGAAAAAGCTATTTTTGGGTTACCTGGTAATCCTATTTCTTCATCTGCCTGCTTTAGGTTTTTTGTTTACCCTTATCTGCTTAATATTCTAGGGGTTAAAGCTGAAAAACCATTTAAAGCTAAATTAAAAAATGGTTATTCTAAGAGTAAAAAGATTATTAGATTTTTAAAAGCAAAATTAACTTCAACTAATGATGGAAAAATAGAATTACAGGTTTTAAAAGGTCAGGAATCTTTCAGAATTAAATCATTTGTAGTGTCAAATGTATGGGGTCTATTCAAAGATGGACAATCTATATTTAAAAAAGGGGAGTTAATTGATTGTTACTCTCCCATTGGCTCAAATATTAATATCTTTAAATAGACCTCATTTTTATTGTAGTGCTAAATAATTACCATTAAATATCAAATTATGATTGAGCTAAAAAATGAAAAAATTGCAATTCCAGTAGTTTTATTAGCGGGTCTTATATGGTCCTTTGGACCTTTAGTTGTAAGATACATGGATCAACCCAATTTAGTTGCTTGGCAATATATTTTTGCAAGAGGTCTAACAATCTTTTTAGTTTTAAACCTTTATCTTTTTTTTGAAGAAGGAAAAGATTTTTATAAAAATTATTTAAAGATTGGAATGTCAGGTGTTCTTGGTGGAACTGGACTAGGTATTGCAATGATTACATTTATTTACTCAATAACAAATACTAGTGCAGCTGTTACTTTACTTTGTCTAGCTGCAATGCCATTTTTTACAGCTTTATTAGGTTTTTTATTTTTAAAAGAAAAAATTTCACTCAATGTTTGGATAGCCATTATAATTGCTACAATTGGAATAACAATAATAGCTATTGGTAACACTGAAAAAAATTCTTTATTAGGGCTTATTTTTGGAATGACTTCCTCTATAGGGTTTTCTGTCTTTTCAGTTACCTTAAGATGGAAAAAAGAAACTCCAAAATTTACAACTGTAGCTTTTGCTGGTCTTTTTTGTTTTGTGGTCGCAACAATAGTTATTTTAACTAATGATATGGTCTTTCTGTCCACAAGTTATAACGGAGCGCTATTCTCTTTACATGGCACTTTAGTTTGTATGGGTTTAATTTTATATTCTATTGGATCAAAAGCTATACCAGCTGCAGAGCTTACCTTACTTTCATTAACAGAAGTAATAGGTGGAATTTTTTGGGTATGGATTCCAATTTTAGGAATTAATGAAATACCGTCGACTAATACGATAATAGGAGGCTTCTTCCTTTTTATGTCTATCATTTATTATAGCCTTACAATTAAAACTAATAGACGGTTTATTGCTCTTAACTAATTATAATGGAAAGACCAGATTTTTTTAATTTAAAAAACGGTGAGAAGGCTAAACTACCTTTCACAGACCAAGAATATCAAAGACGATTAATTAATTTAAGAACCACAATGAGTAAAAATAATCTTGATATGGTTATTTTAACTTCAATGCACAACATTGCTTACTATACAGGGTTTATTTATTGTTCTTTTGGTAGACCTTACGGTTGCGTTGTAACAGCTAATAAAATTTCAACAATTTCTGCAAACATAGATGCAAGCCAACCGTGGCGGAGATCTCATAGTGATAATGTAATTTACACTGATTGGAAAAGAGATAATTATTTAAAAGCAATAGTTGCAATTATTGGAAGAGACGAACCTCCTAAGAATATTGGTATTGAAAATGATCATGTAACTCTAGATGTTAAAGAAAAGCTCACGTCTATTTTTACTTTTTCAGTTTTTAGTGACGTATCAAAAGATTTAATGCAGCTTAGAATGATCAAATCTACTGAGGAAATAGAAATTATTAAAAATGGTGCAAGAATTGCTGATCTTGGTGGTGAAGAGATTGTAAAAAATATTAAAATAGGAGAAAGTGAACTTGAAATCGCAATAGCAGGTAGAGATAGAATGGAGCGTGAAATTGCCAAAACCTACCCAGATGCAGAATATATGGATACCTGGGTTTGGTTTCAGTCAGGATTAAATACAGATGGCGCACATAACCCAAAAACGAATAGAAAATTAAAATCAGGAGATATTCTTTCTTTAAATACCTTTCCTATGATTTCAGGATACTACACAGCTCTAGAGAGAACTCTTTTTGTAGATGAAATTGATGACGCTTCTTTAAAAGCGTGGGAAGCAAATGTTAAAGTTCATAAAAAAGGACTAGAGTTAATTAAACCAGGTGTAAAATGTTCTGCTATCTGCCATGAGTTGAATGAGCTATTTGCTGAACTTGGTTATCTTCATTACCGAACATTTGGTTATGGTCATTCATTTGGTGTTCTATCTCATTTCTATGGAAGAGAAGCAGGATTAGAATTACGAGAGGACATAGATACTGTCTTGGAAGAGAATATGGTTGTTTCTATGGAGCCTATGATCATGATACCTGATGGAAAGCCAGGAGCTGGAGGTTATAGAGAGCATGACATCCTAGTTATAGGAAAAGATAATGCTGAAAATATTACTAAGTTTCCTTTTGGCCCAGAACATAATATTATTAAATCATAAATTATGAGTGAAAAAACTGTAGTTAATAGTTGGAATGAATGGGATCCTTTAAAGCATGTAATTGTTGGTAAGGCTGATGGGACTTGTATTCCAGCACCAGAGCCAGCTTTGGATGCTAAGGTTCCAGAAGATTCTGATATGCGTGGTCAGTTTGGACCAAGAACAAAAGACACAGTTGATAAGGCAAATCAGTTGTTAGATGATTTTTCAAATATGCTAATTAAAAGAGGCATTAAAGTAGATAGACCAGATCCAATAGATTTTAATAAAAAAACATCAACTCCAGATTGGGAAGCAGACACAATGTTTGGCTGTATGCCACCAAGAGATGTTTTATTAACTGTTGGAAGTGAAATTTTAGAAGCAACGATGAGTTATAGATGTAGATGGTTCGAATATCTATGTTACAGACCTTTATTAAAAAAATATTATGATGAAGATCCTAATATGAGACATGAAGCTGCTCCTAAACCAAGATTAACTGATGCAGATTACAGAAAAGATTATTTATCAGATAAAATTGGAATTCAAAAAAGATTAGAATGGACTGAAGATAAGTTTTTTGTAACAACAGAAGAGGAACCTTTATTTGATGCTGCAGATGTTTTAAGATTTGGTAAAGATTTAGTAGTTCAACACGGTTTTACAACAAATCTTAAAGGGATTGATTGGCTTAAAAGACATTACAAAGATCATAGAGTTCATGCTGTTAATTTTCCAGGTGACCCATACCCAATTCATATAGATGCAACATTTACACCAATCAAAGAAGGTTTAATTATCAATAACCCTCAAAGAAAACTACCAAAAGAACAAAGAAAATTATTTGAAAACAACGGATGGGAAATTATTGATAGTGCACAACCAGCACACAATGAGCCACCGCCATTATGTTATTCTTCAACTTGGCTTTCAATGAACGTTCTAGTATTAGATCCAAAAACTGTTTGTGTTGAAAAAAGTGAAGTTTATCAAGCTGAACAATTAGATAAATTAGGAATGGAAGTAATACCGGTTGAAATGAGAGATGCCTACGCATTTGGAGGAGGTCTTCATTGTTGTACAGCAGATGTTTACCGTGAAGGCGAGTTAAAAGATTATTTTCCAAAACAATAATTATGGCAAAAATTAAAACAAAGCGAGAGCGAATTAAGTTTGCCTCTGATAATGTAGCGGGTGCATGTCCTGAAGTATTAGATGCAATTATAAAAGCTAATGAAGGAGACAGCACTCCATATGGTAATGATGAGTGGTCAACAAACTTACAAAATAAGTTTTCTGAAATTTTTGAAAAAGATGTGATTGTTTATCCAACTGCATCAGGTACAGCTGCTAATGCTTTAGCTTTATCAGCAATGACACCAGTTTTTGGAAGTATTTATTGTCACAAACATTCACATATAAATACAGATGAATGTGGGGCCCCTGAATTTTATACGGGTGGTGCAAAACTTGTACCTTTAAATGGAATTAATGGAAAATTTACACCAGATGAGTTATCTGAAAATATTGGAGGAACTGGTATTGTGCACCACACACAGCCTTCTGTAGTGAGTATTACTCAATTATGTGAAACAGGTGAAGTTTATCAATTAGATGAAATTGCAGCTATATCTGAAACTGCTCATAAACATAATTTAAAAATGCACATGGATGGAGCTAGATTTGCTAATGCCTTGGTATCTTTGGGCACCACCCCCGCTGAGATGACATGGAAGTCAGGAATAGATGTTTTGTCTTTTGGTGCAACTAAAAATGGATGCATTGCAGCAGAAGCGATTATATTTTTTAAACCAGAATTAGTAGGTAATCTTCCCTTCTTAATGAAAAGATCAGGACATTTGCTTTCAAAAATGAGATTTGTTTCAGCTCAATTAGAAGCTTATATTTCAAATGATATTTGGCTAAGAAATGCAAAACATGCAAATTTAATGGGAAAAAAATTAAGTGAAGGATTAGACGCTAATCAGAACATTGAATTAGCTTATCCAACAGAAGCAAATGAAGTATTTGCAAAATTTCCAAAACCAATCATTGAGCACCTTAATTCAGAAGGTTATAAAATGAACCAAGAAGAACTTGATGGAAAAGCAGTAAGACTTGTTGCTGCTTGGAATACTAAAGAAAGTGATGTTGATCAACTTTTAGAAACGATTTCTCAAACAAACTAGAGACATTTTCGAATGCTGAATAAAATTCCTTCCATCACCTAGACACCTAATTAGAGGTTTGGTAGGGTTGGATTGTGAGTGATATTTTTCCAAAAGGATCGGCATGGATGAATGAGGAATTCATTCAACTTTCTGAAGCAAAAATTCCTATTTTAGATTGGGGTTTTTTAAGATCTGATGCAACATATGACGTTGTCCATGTTTGGAAGGGTAGATTTTTTCAATTAGATAAACATATTGATCGTTTCTTTAAATCAACAGAAAAACTTAGAATGCCATGCGGATTTAGTCGTGAAGAAATAAAAAGAATATTAGCAGGCTGTGTTAAAAAAGCTGATCTTGAGGATTCTTATGTTGAAATGATACAAACAAGAGGAATGTCTCCAAATTTTGTTAGAGATCCTCGTAAAGCGACACCACGTTTCATGGCTTTTGCAGTACCATTCGGCTGGATACTTAGGCCAGAAGATTTTGAAAAAGGATTAGATGTATATTTGACTGATATAACAAGAATTCCTCCAAGCTCAATTGACCCAACTATTAAAAATTATCATTGGATGGATTTAGTTATGGGTATGCTTGATGCGTACGAAAGAGGACATCATACTGCTTTATTGGTAGATGAGGATAACAATATATCTGAAGGTCCTGGCTTTAATATTTTTTCTGTTGATGAAAATGGAATTAATACTCCAGACCATGGAGTATTAGAAGGCATCACAAGACAAACGGTTTTTGATTTAGCAAAAGAACTAAATATTAAAGTTAATAAAAAATCTATAACTATTGAAATGTTAAAATCATCTGAAGAATTATTTGCAACCTCAACAGCAGGAGGTGTAATGCCAATAACAAAAGTAAGTGGGGAAAATATTAAACAAGGAACAGTAGGGGATGTTACACGAAAAATTCACAAACTCTATTGGGACAAACATTCAGATCCTGTGTGGAGTACATCTGTAAAGGACATATTATTATAAAAAATGAAAAAACTTTTAGGGGTCGTGGTTCTGGGTTATAGGATTATCTGGGAGAGACTAGAAACAAACTAGAAACATTTCCGGGTTGGAACAAAATGTTCTCTTGCTTAACTTGGGTTCTCTTTCAAAAAGTTAATGTAATCAACAACTTCTTGAAACTTTTCATCAGGAATATCTTTATAAGAGTTGCCAAACTTCTCTTTGACACAGATAGCAACGTGGGCGTAGGGATTTCTTCCCTTAGGGTGATTTGGATGGCTTGGTAACTGACCTAGTAAATAAAGTCCGGCTTCCTGTATCATTTTCCACAGTTTACTTGCGTTTTCTTTGGTCATTAAACTAAATTTAATCTCTAAAGTTTACAAATTCTATCGGGAGACCAATATCAATAGCTTCTATTGCAGCCATTGCTTCCTGAAGATCATCTCTTTTTTTTCCTTCAGCTCTTAATTCTTCACCTTGAATTTTAATCTGGATTTTAAATTTAAGTTTTTTTATATCAGCAATAATTTTTTTAGCATTTTCTTGGCTAATACCTTCTTCTAATTCACTGACTTGCCTGACAGTTGTACCTGCGGCACTTTCTGAATTTTTAATAACTATTATTCTCGGATCTACTTTTCTTCTTATAAGATGAATTTGTAGTAATTCATTTACTTGTTTTAATTTTAATTCGTCTGGTGCTAGTGTGGTGATTATCTTATCTTTTCTTTCAATTGAAATTTTAAGTCCCTTAAAATCGTATCGGTTACCAATTTCCCTTAAACAATTAGCAAGAGCATTATCAAATTCTGGATAATTAATTTTACTTATTACATCGAATGAAGGCATAATTTTTAATATTTATATAATAATGTATTTTTTAATTAGAACAATCTTATTAGCAATATTATTATATTAACAAAAAATATTAGGATTGACTAATTGATTTACTTTAAAAGAAGCAATAAGTTATGATTTATGGAAAACTTAGTTAAAAAGTTAGAAGAGCAGATTACTTTTCTACAGCAAGAAATGTCTCAAATGAGTAGTGAGCTTTATTCCCAGCAAAAAGAAATTATGAGCTTTAAAAAAGAAATTTCAAACCTTAATAAAAGAATTGAAGAATTAGATAGCGGAATTGAATCTAGTATTAATAAAGAAGATACGAAACCACCACATTATTAAATTTTATAATTAATTCATGACAGAAAAATTTAATGTTATTGTAGTTGGTGCAGGCGCCGCTGGTATGATGAGCGCTATAGAAGCTGGTAAACGTGGAAGAAAAGTACTTTTAATTGATCATGCAAAAAAGATAGGAGAAAAAATTAGAATATCAGGCGGTGGAAGATGTAATTTTACAAACATACACACACACCCCAGCAAGTTTATTTCAAACAATCCAAAATTTGTAATATCAGCTTTAAAACAATACACACAAAATAACTTCATAGATTTAATAAAGAAACATAATATTAAATTTCATGAAAAAAAATTAGGACAACTCTTTTGTGATGAAAGTGCCCAACAAATTATTGATATGCTACTTTTAGAGTGTGAGATGGCAAATGTAGTTTTAAAAAAAGATACAACTATTGATGATATAGACAAACAAGATGATAAATATTTTATAGTTGTTGGAGATAATAAATATTTTTGTGAATCTTTAATTATTGCAACAGGCGGTCTATCTATCCCAAAAATTGGAGCAAGTAAATTTGGTTATGATATTGCTCAAAAATTTAATTTAAAAGTTATTGAAACATTACCTGCATTAGTTCCTTTAACTTTTAGTGAAAAAATACTAGCAATATGTAAAGAACTTACTGGGTTATCTGTTGAAGCAGTTGTTTCATTTAAAAAAACTTTTTTTGAGGAAGGAATGTTATTTACCCACAGAGGTTTAAGTGGACCTTCTATATTACAAATCTCTTCTTATTGGAAATTAGGAGATGATATCAAAGTCAACTTATCACCAAAACTAGATGTAGATAAATTTCTAAATGATAGAAAGATTTCTAATCCTAAACAAGATATAAATATTATAGTTTCTGAAATTCTTCCTAAACGATTAGCTCATATAATCTGCAACTCAAATAATGTTGGTGGAAATATATGTGAATTATCTAACAAAGTATTAAACAGTTTGAGTAATTCAATAAATGCTTGGGCGATAAATCCAACTGGAACTGAAGGTTATAGAACTGCAGAAGTTACTTTGGGCGGTATTGATACTGAAGAAATTTCTTCTAAAACAATGATGTCCAATAAACACCCTGGATTATTTTTTATTGGAGAAGTTGTGGATGTTACTGGTCACTTAGGTGGGTATAATTTTCAATGGGCTTGGTCTTCTGGCTATGTGGCAGGCCAATATGCTTAAAGATTAGTTGTTGTTTGAACTTCTTCAATTTTTTGTGGTTCTTCAATAGGCTCTGTTGTTGGGTTTAATTCAATTCCAGCAGGTGTAATAGATGAAGGCATAGCAACGAATTGAGAGTCTGGGTTTTCTACTGTTGCTCTAATCTTCATTCTATAAATACCAAATATTCCTATTAAGGCATGAAAGATAAGTAAAAATAAAAAAAATCCATTTGAACCAACTATATTCATAAAGATTGAACAAAGAAATGGACCACCCATTGCACCCAAGCCAAATGTAAACTGTATACCAGCTCCAGCTGCTACAAATTTTTCTTTTGGTATGTAATCATTGGTATGAGCACAAATTAAAGAAAACATTGGTAGACTACAAATAGAAAAACAAATTAAAAAAATAAAAAACCATACTTTACTTGTAGCGAGACCACTTGGTAAATACATTTGACCTGATGATAAAATAGCAAAGAGAGCAAAAATACATGCACCAAAAGTTGAGATGACTATTACTTTTCTCCTATCATATTTATCAGAAAGTTTTCCAATAGGGTATTGTGAAATAGCACCTGAAATTGCTAAAAGAAAAGTTACAAGTGATATTTGAAAAATAGTAAAATTCATCGATACCGCATATACCGCTAATAATGTAAATAGTGCTGACTGGATTGTCCCATAAAAAAAAGCACTTACCACTCCAAAAGGTGAAGTTTCATAAAGTTCTTTTAAAGGCATACCTTTAATCTTTTTAAAAGTAGGTGGTTTTTTTTTAGTTAATAAGATCGGTATAAGAGCAATAGATGTAATGATTGAAATTAATATGAAGGGTTCATAATTTTCAGGACTACTAAAATTTAACAAGAACATTCCTATGCCCATTGATCCATATAAGATAACCATATAAATAGACAAGACACTTCCCCTATTTTTATTTGACGATCTGTCGTTTAACCAACTTTCAGCAACCGTATAAATACAAACCATACTAATTCCCATTAAAACTCTTAGAGCAAACCAAATAAGTGGATTAATAAAAATTGAGTGAACCAAAATAATTAAAGACGCTAAAGATGCAAAAGCTGCAAAAACTCTAATATGACCAACTCTAGATATAAGACCAGTAATTGCCGATGTACCAATAAAGTATCCAACAAAATATCCTGACATCATAAAGCCAGTTGCTGCAAGACTGAATTCTTCTTGAACAGCTCTTACACCTAAGAGTGAACTTTGAAATCCATAGGCCATCATTAAAAAGCCCATACCTAAAAATAATGCCCAAGAATTCTTTAAAACTTTATTCATAAAATTGACCGTACTTATTTGCGATCTAAATGTAAATCAAGTCTTTATTGTGGTTAAATTAAGAATTCTTTAATTTGATAAATGAGTGGATTGCGATGGCTGTAATGATTACAGCACCACCTTGCATAGTTTCAAGACTAGGTTGCTCCTTAATAATCAGCCATACCCAAATAGGACCAATTATAGTCTCTAATAAGAAGAATAGGTTCACTTCAGCTGCGGGTATGAACCTAGGGGCTATGGTGACTAGTACAAAAGGTATAGCAACACACATAACACACATTAAAGGAACAATAATTAGGTCACTATCCACCAACGCAAAACTTTCAATAAACAGAAGTGCAAACATAGCTACAATTAATTTTCCCACAACAGCAGCTGGAATTAAGTTTTTATCCTTTGCAGATCTAATGGTAACTGCACCAACAGCCAGACCTAAGGCGGTTATTAAGCCTAATATATCTCCAAAAAAGTTACCTAACTGTATTGAATCGTAGAATATATAAATAGCAGCTGTAAAAGTTACAAATATTGTAATCCATGTTTTTCTATCAGGTAATTCTTTTAAAAATATTGCTCCAAGTATTGCAGACAGCATAGGAGCCATTGCGATCATAACTAATGTGTTTGCAACATTAGTATTTTGTATCGAAACAACAAAAGTAATATTGGTTACAGAAAAAGTACCAATATAAAGTAAACCATGATATCCGCTTGAAAAAAGCATTTTAAAGAAATTTAATTTATAAATTAATAACATTCCTAAAAATACAGTAACAAAAGGAATAAGACCTCGATAAAAAACAAGCCCCCAAGTATCAACATTAGAAAGTCTTATAAATAAACTATCAGGGGTAATAAACATTACCGCAACAAAGGCGAGTAGTGATCCTTTTTGTTGTTCAGATAAATTGTTCAAGCCCTTAATTCTTTCCAAAATACTTTTGCAAGATTAATATTTGTAAGGTCATAAAAAGATTTTAATCCAGTAGGAGAAGTTACATTAATATCTCCATTTAATTTTTGATCAATAAAATCAATCCCCGAAAAATAGATATCATTTTTTTTAAGATTTTTGCCAATTAAATTTGAAATTTTATTTTCTAATTTTGTTAGTTTAACAGAAATAGGTATGGCTCCTTTACTCATGTTACTTAAAAAAGATCCTTTTTTTGGAACTCTAGAAATGGCACCACAAACTTTACCATTAATTATAAAAACTCTTTTATCTCCAAACTTAATTTTAGGTAAAAACTTTTGGCACATAATATGTCCATGTTTTTTTATAAAGCTTGTAATTAATTTAGTATTTATCTTATTTTGAAATAAGTGAATATCATTTCCGCTAAAGCTGTGAATAGGTTTTATAATCATTTGTTTGTTTTTTGAAAAAAATTTATTAATTTCATTCATATCTTTTGTGAAAATTGTATCTGGCATATATTTTTGAAAAAATGTTGAGTATAGTTTTTCAGAGATATTTCTAATAGACGTTGGATTGTTAATAATTTTAACTTTATTTTTTATCTTATCTAATATGTAAGTTGTTGAAATATATTCTAAATTAAAAGGAGGATCTTGACGTATCAAAAGATACTTACATTTAGTAAGTTCTAGTTTCTGCTGATGTAATATTTGAAAAAAACGTTTATCTGAAGAATTAAACTCTATGTAATATCCGTTAGCTATGACTTTATCGTTGATTATTGAAAGGTCTTTAGGTTCATAATAAAAAATCTTATATTTTAACTTTTGAGCCTCAATGGCTAGGAATATACTAGTATCAGTTAGGGGTTTTAGTTTTGAAGGATGATCACCTTGAATTGCAACTATCTTATTTGTCATATAAATCGTTTAAATTTTCATTCTTAGAAAATTTATCTATCATATGATCAGCGTTTGTTGTTTTCTTATCAATTAGTTTATCTAGATGATTTAAAAATTTTGCTTCATTGTCATTAGATTTATTCAAAATATCTCTGTTTAATAATCCTTTTCTTGAAATACCGAGTAATAATGATGACCAATGTAATAGATCTTTTCCCATCAACTCAGTATTAAAACCTTTTTTTGGTGCCTCGAGGTAGGCATTAATTATTTTATTTTTATCCCACTTAGAAATTAATTCGTAAGCCTCATCTAAGTTGCCATATAAAATTCCAGTATTAAAAGCAGGTCCAGAGCACAAACAGTCCCAACCACAAGTGTCCATTGATCTTAATTCTATATATTTCTTAAGTCTATTTTCTGTAAAAATTGTACTTAGGTGAGTAGTTAAGTCGTCTTCGGTTGGTAATCTGTTATTAATTTCATTAATTTTTCCATTCATAAAATCTGAAAATGAATAATCACTTCCTGATAAATATTCTTTTTCATTTTGAATGAATAATAAAGGAAAGTTTATTGAAAAATCTGCATATTTTTCAAAATCCATGTTATCAAAAAATACTTCTGGCAAGCCACCTCTAGATGTCTCTTGCCAAACTTTAGATCGATAAGAACTGTAACCACTGTTTTGTTTTTCAACTATCGAAGAATTTGCAAATAGCGCAATAGATATAGGTACAATAGAATTTATTATTTTAAATTTTTTAATAAAATCTTTTTCTGAGTCATAATCTAAATTAAGTTGTGTACCACAAGTTCTATACATCATGTCTAAGCTCAAGGAGCCACCATTAGGCATATCTTTGGTCATTACTTGATATCTTTGCTTTGGATTATTTGGAACTTCCTTAAGACTTGAGATAGGATCAAAACCTGCACTAACAATTTTTAAATTTAATTTTTTTGTTACTTGTTGCAACTCAAATAAATAATCATGAGATTCGGCACAAGCTTCATGTATATTGTTTAATTTGTCACCTGATAATTCAATCTGATTTCCTGGCTCAAGGGTAATACTTTTCCCATTTTTCTGTAATCCAATAATATTTCCTTTTTCCATTATTGGCTTCCATCCAAATTCACTAAGTAGTGAAAACATTTTAAGGACAGTAGGGTAATCTACTCTTTTGTTTGTTTTTTCATCAAATAAAAACTTTTCGTGCTCAATACCAATCTTAAAATTTTTAGTATCTTTAATTCCGGATTCAAAATATTTGATTATGTGCTCTTTGCGAGTGATCATTGTTTTATATATAAGGGTTTAATGTTCATTTTAAAGTCTTTATATCCAACTCTACTTTGTGAAAATTATTTAATAGTTATTTTAGTTATTCGAAGCAGTACTTAGTAATGATAATTGAGTAATTTTATCATCACCCAGTTCGTCTATAGGCTTAACAGGGTATTCACCTGTAAAATAATGATCAGTTAATTGAGGGTACGTGTCATTGCGTTTTTCAAATCCTATTGCTCTATACAAACCCTCAAGCGATAAAAAATCCAAAGATTTAGCACCTATATATTCACAAATTTCTTCATTTGTTTTGTTTGCCGC
>Ga0222670_1000740_pt1 | contig 12982 bp, 13 predicted proteins | sample AntAcemetagen732_FD_181148 | JGI IMG/M metagenome (GOLD analysis project Ga0222670, IMG submission 181148) | Saline water microbial communities from Ace Lake, Antarctica - #732 | ecosystem: Environmental > Aquatic > Non-marine Saline and Alkaline > Saline | place: Antarctica: Ace Lake... | reverse complement strand
AATGCCTCTTATTGTAGAATATACCTATGCAGACGGGACCACAAAATCAGTCACTTATCCTGCAGAAATCTGGAGAAAAAGTGACGCAGAAGTAAAAACAGTGCTTTCTACAGAAAAAGAAATTGTAGGTATTGTTGTAGATCCAAAAGCAGAAACTGCAGATATAGATACTTCAAACAATTCATGGCCTAAAGCAGAAGCTCGTTCTGAGTTTGACACTTTTAAGGCGGGAATAAAAGACTAATTTCATGAAATTAAAATCCCTCTGGGTATAAATTTTAAAGCCCCACCAATTTGGTGGGGCTTTTTTTATTTCGCTTTCAAACTTCTCCTTATATTTGTCTTATGAATGCGTTGTATTTTATATCCATTAGTGGTGGTGAAATCTTTTTCATCATGTTTATTGTGGTCATGGTTTTTGGTGCAGATAAAATACCAGAAATAGCCAGAGGCCTTGGTAAAGGTATGCGTCAACTCAAAGACGCTACGGACGACATTAAACAGGAAATCTATAAGACTGCAGACAAACAGGGTATAGATACAAGTTTTGCTAAAGACATTAAGCAAGAGATTGACAAAGTCAAAGAGCAGGTGAGTGAAGTGACCGGTAGCATAAAGAGAAACTAAATGTACCAGCAGCTCATAGATTGGGACCGTGATCTGTTTGTATTTCTCAACAGCGCTGGTAATACTTCATGGGATGCTTTTTTTCTTACCATTACTTTAAGTAGCCTTTGGATTCCGCTTTTTATTTATTTTATCTGGTTGGCTTTTATTTCACTGGAAAGAAATAGATTTTACAACACTATTTGGACCGCTTTTCTTATGATTTTAACGGTCGCTTTAGTGGGATTTTTCGTAAAATACTCTGTAGCAAGGCTAAGGCCCCATCAGTTATTAGATATGGCATATGATATTAGGGCACTTAAACCTATTAGCGGTTACAGTTTTTTCTCTGGGCATGCGGCGAGCTCATTTGCAATAGTTGCCTTTCTTTGCCTGTTACTGAGAAAAACGAAGCCATGGGTGTATGTGTTTTATATTTGGGCATTATTGTATAGCTATAGTAGAATTTACATTGGTGTACATTATCCATTAGATAGCATTGCAGGGGCTTTGATTGGTAGTGTTTTTGCTTATTTGTTTTACAGCTGGCAAATTATTTCCAAACAGTCTTTTTTTAATCCCTTTAAATGACCCTACTCATCGTAAGTCCGTCTCTTATGGGCAGTAAAGAGGTTTGAACGCGAGGGTCTTCTGCTAGTTTTTTATTATAGTCTAGAAGCACTTGGGTAGTCTTGTCTTTAGGATTCAAAGGTTCCACTACTTTACCGGTCCAAAGCACATTGTCAGAAAGAATAACCGTACCTGGTTTAGACTTTTTGATCACTGCCTCAAAATAGGCGTCGTATTGTTTTTTTTCTGCATCTATAAAGACCAGGTCAAAAGGACCTTCTAGTGTAGGAATAACATCTAATGCGTCGCCAATATAGGTTTTGATTTGAGCGGTATAATTACTCTTGTCAAAATACTTTTTTTGGATCTCAGCTAATTCTGGATTTACTTCAATGGTATGAAGGGTACCGTCTTTAGACAGTCCCTCTGCCAAACAAAGTGCAGAATAGCCCGTATAGGTGCCTATTTCAAGTATTTTTTTTGGCGCCACTATTTTAGATAAAAGGCTTAAAAACCTCCCTTGAAAGTGTCCTGTGATCATTCTAGGTTGAATGATTTTAAGATGGGTTTCTCTGCTGAGCGCTTGCAATAATGTAGGTTCTGCATCTGAATGCTGCTCAATATATTGCTCTAAAGTGTCTGATAAAAAGTGCATGAACTATTTTTACAAAGTTTTTACAAAAATACACCTTTTTAGAAGCGAGACTAATTCCTTTTTATTGTCTCTATTAATTGTATTTTAGGTCTTTAATTATTTCGCTATGAATTTTTCAAATCAATTGGATTTTGCCTTAGAATTAGACGCTTCAGATCCGCTTAAATCTTACAGGGAATTGTTTCATATACCAATCCACAATGGGGCTGAGGTAGCCTACTTTACTGGTAATTCCCTAGGTTTACAACCTAAGTCTGCCCGTGCTTATGTTGAAAGGGTTATGAAAGATTGGGAGACTATGGCGGTAGAAGGGCATTTTTATTCTAAGGAACCTTGGTGGGAATACCATGAGAAATTAGCGGCTCCTCTTGCTTCATTGGTAGGTGCCAAAATACCTGAGGTTTCAGTGATGAATACTTTAACGGTAAATCTTCATTTCTTAATGGTGTCCTTTTATAGACCTAGTCCAAAGCGTTTTAAGATATTGTGTGAGGAAAAGGCTTTTCCTTCAGACCAATATATGCTTCAAAGCCAAGTAAAGTTTCATGGCTATGACCCAGATACTGCTATAGTTACGGTAAAGAAGCGTCCAGGAGAAAATGCTTGGAGAGAAGAAGATCTACTAGAGGCCATAGCCCTACATGGAGATTCATTGGCTTTGGTGCTCATGGGTGGGGTTAATTATTACAATGGGCAGGTTTTTCCAATGAAAAGTATCACAGCAAAGGCAAAAGAGCAGGGTGCATTTGTAGGATGGGATTTGGCCCATGCAGTGGGTAATGTTCCCTTACAGCTTCATGATTGGGGCGTAGATTTTGCCAGCTGGTGTAGTTATAAATATTTGAATTCAGGGCCTGGAAATGCGGCCGCTATTTACATCAATGAGCAGTATCTAAACAGAACGGACTTCCCTAGATTTGAAGGTTGGTGGGGAACTGAGAAAGGGCTTCGCTTTAAAATGGAGCCTAATTTTACGCCCATGGACAATGCAGACGCGTGGCAAGTGAGTAATGCAGCCATTTTAGCTATGGCCCCTTTTTTAGCTTCATTAGATATTTTTAAAACAGTGCCTCAAGAAGATTTGTGGTCAAAGCAGTCCCGCTTAATAAGTTATATGTCCTTTGTTATTGAATCTGTAGCCGCTACGGCACCGTTTGATATTTTAATTTTGACTCCTGAACACAGGGGGTCACAACTTTCCGTGTATTTTCACGAACACGGAAGGGCTATTTTTGACTATTTAATGTCTCAAGGGGTGGTCACGGATTGGCGAGAGCCCAATGTCATGCGATTTGCGCCAGTACCGCTGTACAATAGCTTTAAAGACATTTATACTTTAGGAGAGCGATTAAAAGAAGGAATTAGTAAAGCTATTTTGGCATAAGAGCGCTTGTAATGAATAGTTTAAAACGCCTTCTTTCAAGTAAACGTTACTTGGGCCCCGCCCTAGTTTTTGCCAGTTTGAATTTTGTATTTGGCACATGGGCCATCTATATACCCACCGTAAAAACCCAGTTGGATATAGATAAATCTGCCTTGGGCTTGGCAATTTTTTGTTTGGCTTGTGGGACTTTTTCTGTTTTGCCCTTTGCGTCTCGTTTGATTCGATATTTTGGGGTTGGAAAGAGTACAGGATTGGGTGTTTTATGCATCGTAAGCACCGCTTTATTTCCTTTTTTAGCGCCTTCTTATCCACAACTGATTATCGCTTTGTTTTTACTGGGTGCAGCCCAAGGTTTCACAGACATTGCTATGAATGCTTTAGTGGCTCATATAGAGAAAGAAGACGGAGAAAGCGTCATGACTGCTACCCACGGTTTTTTTAGCTTGGGAGGTGTCCTTGCAGGTTTGGGCAGTTTTGGCATTGCTTGGCTAAATAATCCAGTAATACATATGTTTTTTGTGTTGGTTGTAGTGATTTTAGTGAACCTGTATTTTTATCCTGCCTACCAATCAATAAAGGCAGCAGTAGTACCAAAATCTGCAATATCTCTAAGACATATAAAACCATTTATACTCTTAGGAGGGATTTCTTTTATAGTGATGGGATCTGAGGGAGCTATTGTAGACTGGAGTGCTTTATACCTTCAGGAAGTAGCCTTAGCGCCGGAGTATTTAGTAGGAGGTGGCTTCTTTCTCTTTTCCTTATGTATGACCATAGCCCGTTTTTTTGGAGACCAGTGGAGCAAACGCTTTGGTAGTATTCAAATTATTGCTTTTGGGGCTTTAGTAGCTGGAATAGGTTATTGTTTAGTTCTCAGCGGAAACACTTATCTAGCACTGATCGGATTTGCCTTAAATGGCTTAGGTTTCTCAGTAGTCATTCCAGAAGTATTTAGAATAGCTGGCCAATCAAATACAATAGACCCTACTAAAGCCATGTCTGTAGTCGCTGGATTTGGGTATTCAGGTTTTTTATTAACCCCAGTGGTTTTAGGTGTCGTGTCTGAAAATTTCGGTTTATCAGTGGGCTTTTTAGGTTTGTTTATCAGTGTGCTACTCGTTCTTATATTGACCTATTTTCTCAGAAAGAAAAATACGGTTAGAAGCTAAGGTCAATTAATTAAATAAGGCTTTTATTTGAGAGGACATTACCCTTAAATTATGTAATTTTGAAGAATATAAATACGAGTTATGAGTGCCAAGAAAGGAAAAGTACAAGAACTAATTGAAGAAAAGTTTTTAGAAGAACGCAAAGTATTTTTGTGGGGACAAGTAGACGATGCCTCTGCAAAACACGTAATAGACAGGTTGTTGTATTTGGACCTGCAAAACAACAATGAAATACAATTGGTGATTAATAGTCCAGGTGGTTATGTGACCTCTGGTTTTGCGATATACGACACTATTAAATCTTTAAAAAGCCCTGTATCTACAGTATGTAGTGGTTTGGCTGCTTCTATGGGTTCCATTTTATTGTCTGCGGGCGCCAAAGGAAGGCGATTTATTCAGCCTCATGCACAAGTCATGATTCACCAGCCAAGTGGCGGTGCTAGAGGACAAGCTTCAAATATAGAGATTCAAGCCAGAGAAATAATAAAAACAAGGGAGTTGAGTGCTCAAATTTTAGCAGACAACTGTGGTCAGAAAGTAGACAAGGTCATGAAAGATTTTGACCGTGACTACTGGATGAATGCAGAAGAGAGTTTGGCCTACGGTATTGTAGATGCCATGTTGTAATTTACCTCACCCATTCTCTGAAGGGTTTTATTATTCTGAAGGGTTTTTAATATTCCGAAGGGTTTTCTATTATATGGGAAGCCCTTTTTTTTAGCTCCTTAAGGTCATTTGGGTTCATTTTTTTCAAAAGGGAGAGCATCATAGCCATCCGATTATTTTTCTCAAAATAAGCCTTCTTTTCATCTAAGAAGTTCCAGTATAAAGAATTAAAAGGACAGGCATCTTTCCCTATTTTTTCTTTGTGATTGTACTGGCAGCTCTCACAATAATTGCCCATTTTTTGGATGTAATTCCCGCTACTTACATAGGGTTTTGTGGCCAATAAGCCACCATCTGCAAACTGACTCATCCCCCTTGTATTAGGCATTTCTACCCACTCAATGGCGTCTATGTAAATGCCTAGATACCATTTATCTACCTCATCGGGATGGGTTTGTGTGAGTAAAGCGTAGTTTCCAGTAACCATGAGCCGTTGGATGTGGTGGGCGTAACTATGCTCAAGGCTTTGCTTAATAGACTGGTGCATACAATTCATTTTGGTTTCTGCTGTCCAGTAAAAATCAGGAAGCTTTCCGTGGTTATCCAGGGCATTCTTTTTTGCATAACCAGGCATTTCTCTCCAGTAAATCCCTCTCATATATTCTCTCCATCCCAAAATCTGTCTCACAAAACCCTCTACCTGATTTAAGCTTATTTTATCTTCTTTTTGCCCGTAATAAGTCTTTAATACCTGATCCACCACCTCTTTTGGACTGATGATTTTTGAGTTTAAAGCAAAAGACAGTCTAGAATGAAAAAGAAATTTTTCTTGGGTGTGCATAGCGTCTTGAAAATCGCCAAAATGGGGAAGGAGGTTCTCGCAAAAATAATCTAGTATTTGTTGTGCTTGATTTTTGTTTATGGGCCAATTAAATTGACTAGCATCTATGGAGCCAATGGTCTGGATGGATTGCGATTGAATACTTTCATATATTTCTAAGAGGTTATTTGAGACTGGAAAACCAGTGGGCACAGGAATTTGTCCCTTCCATTTTTTTCTATTCTCTTGGTCGTAATTCCATTTCCCTCCAAGCGGTCCTTCAGGCGTCATTAAAATCTGATGCTCTTTTCTCATTTGCCTGTAAAAAGGCTCCATGATTAGCTGTTTCTTTCCCTCAAAAAAGTCTTTTAAACGCTTTCTGTCTGTGTAGAAATGTTCTGTTGAATATGATTTAGTAGGAATATCTAAAGCGTTACAAATGGATTGAAATTGTAAATCTAGCCTATATTCATCGGGTTCTTGGTATTCAAATAAACCAATCTCATGGCTTTTAATATGGGCATGGATTAATTTTTCTAAATCCTCTTTGGCTTCAGCTTGGTCAATATTTATATATATGATCTGGTGGCCTTTGGCCTTAACGGCCGATGCAAATTCCCGCATAGCCGCAAAAAATCCTACTATTTTTTGAATGTGATGGGTCACATAATCCGTCTCTTGTCTCATTTCCACCATGAGATATAGCACCTGATTATTTACTTCTTTATACCAACTGTGCGATAAGTTGAGCTGATCCCCTAAAATGAATCTAAGTTTTTTTGTATCTGACATATCTCTGGCCTTTATTTGAATGGTAGAATTGGCTTACTTTTTTTAGCGTTAATTATTCCAAAGCTTTTGGAATGCCTTTTGAGGGTCGTACATATCTGCTTGTCTTTCGGGATTAAAAATCCGATCCCTTGGATCATTTCCTACTCCACTAGTATACATCCAATTGGCCCAATTACTGTCTACATCGTAGTCTATCAATTGACTTTCAAAGTAGGTGGCTCCTTTTCTCCAGTCCTGATCCAATGTCTTTGACCAATAGCTGGCCACATTTTGTCTGCCCCTATTGCTCATCCATCCAGTTTGAGACAATTCCTTCATGTTGGCATTGACAAATGGACTATGAGTGGTGCCATTTATCCAATCATTATATACTTTAGGATCATTTCCTTGCGCAAAAGATTTATGGTTAATTCCACCACTCTTGAAGAGGTCATTTTTATGTTTTAGCCCCACATATTTAAAAAATTCCCTCCACAGAAGTTCAAAGAGTACCCAATAAGTGCTTTCGTTTGCTTTTACTGTTTTTTCATATGCTTTGAGTTGGTAGTATATGGTTCTTGCAGATATACAACCATTGGCAAGCCAAGCAGATAATTTAGTGCTGTAGTCTAATCCAATTAATTCATTGCGAGTCTCTTTGTATTGCGCTACATGATCCGTGCTAAAAAAGTAATGGTCTATTCTTTCTTGTGCTGCCTTTTCCCCACCTTTGAATGGAAATGCAGATCTCGAATCTATTTTTATAGAAAGCAATTCTTTTGAAATAGATGTCCAAAGGGCGTCGGAATAAAACAAGGGCGTGTTTGAGGTATTTGTTTGCTTGGCTGGAACTTCTAATGGCGCAGGTACTTTTAAAGTCGCTTCTACTTTTTTTCTAAACGGCGTAAATACTTTAGGAAGTTTGTACAAATCAAAAGGGATTATCTCGGGTCCCAATAGAAATTGATCATAAAGACTGACCAACTGAATATTTGGTGAAATCTTAGCTTCTATCTCTTTGTTTATTAAAACCTCTTCCTCGTGCCATACTTTTTGAAAGTATAGTGTGCCAATATTATTTTCATTAATATATTCGGGCAATCGCTTGGTTGGATCCCCTATAAGAATAGTGAATGGAATATTTAGATCTTCCAGACTTTGCTTTAAATCCAACAATGATTCTACATTGAACTTGGCCCTGAATGGACCTATTTTAGGAAAATCTCCATCTAATTTCTCCGGATTTAAACAATAAACGCCCACAACTTCATTTGCATTGTTTTTACAGGAAGCTGTGAGTAAAGGGTTGTCAGCAACCCTTAGGTTGTTAGTAAACCATACAATAGATTTCATACACTTTGTTTTTTATTTCTTTTGCATTTTTCAGAGCAGTAACGCACTTCATCCCAGTTTTTTTCCCATTTCTTTCTCCAATTAAATGGCCTCTGACACACTGTGCAAACTTTAGAAGGAAGCAAGGTCTTTTTATGCATCTTATTTTTTTTGTGGTTTTGTTTCTGGTTTGGCGTATTCGTATCTAATGGGTGCAACTCCTTTAACATATCCGTCAATTCCAATTCCTGCTATGCTATTGGCTTTTGCTAAATCGATCCAGCCATCAGGAGCTATAAATGCCTCATCCAAATAAAGCGCATTTATGGCTCCAACAACCATAATGCACCCATTTTCAATAATGGGATATTCATTCACATAAGTACAGCTGTATCTAATAGTACTCTTCTTTACAAAGGGTGCCAGAGTACCTTCAAGGTACTCAGCTTCTAATCCTACTTCTTCAAATTCAGAAGTATTGGTGGGGTATTTTGCAGCGGTTTGGTGGGCTTTGCCTACAAAGCCCTCTTGAACATGGTTTACTGTAAACACCCCTGTTTCTTGAATGTTTTTATAGGTGTCTCTTTGAACAGTGAGTGGTCTGAATGTAAAACCTATCAGCGCTGGGTTGCTGCCAAGGTGAATGATAGAGTTAAAAACCGCCAAGTTTTTATTTCCATCACTGTCTTGCGTGCCTATTAGATTTAATGATTTATATCCAGTGCAACTGTTAATGAGGTTTGCCCTATATCTAGATGGAAGTTCCTCTAAGTCTGACGCTTTAAATTGTTTCACGTTTCTTATGTTTTGTTAAACAAATATAAGAAAGCATATGGCCATAAACGATGTTATTTTTTTTTCTATTGATATAAATACTCTTTTTTAAACAGGGGCAAAAAAAAATCTCCATAAATGGAGATTTTAATATTGGAGTTATTCAAATACTGCAATTACAAACTTGCAAATAGTTTTTGCATTTTTTCTTGCTGTTCTTCAGCAAGTGTATGATCTACTAATATTCTACCAGAGTGTTCGTCTGTAATGATTTTCTTTCTAGAAGCAATCTCTACTTGGACCTGTGGTGGGATGGTGAAGAATGAGCCTCCAGAGGCACCTCGCTCAATAGCTACAACGGCTAAACCATTTTTTACATTGGTCCTTATGCGCTTGTATGCATTGATTAATCTTTCTTCAATTTGGGTTTCGTACTCTGCAGATTTTTTAAGAAGCGCTGCTTCTTCTTTTTTTGTTTCAGCAAGAATATCGTTTAGTTCTTCTTTTTTGTGCTTAAGGTGTGTTTCTCTAGCTTCTAAACGTTCTTTAGAGTCTTCAACAACTGCCTTTTTTTGTTCCATTTGTGCTTTAAATTCACGAATGTTTTTCTCAGCCAATTCAATTTCAAGTTCTTGAAACTCTAATTCTTTGGAGAGTGCATTAAACTCTCTAGAGTTTCTTACGTTTTTCTGTTGTTCTGCGTATTTTTTTATGGCAGACTTAGCATCCTCAATTAGATTTTTCTTTGCAGCTATTTCTACATTGATGGTTTCTAAGTCAGATTTAAGTTTTTCCATTCTGGTATTTAATCCAGAAACTTCATCTTCAAGGTCTTCTACTTCTAATGGAAGTTCTCCCCTTACATTTCTAATTTCGTCTACCCTTGAATCTATCAGTTGAAGGTCGTATAAAGCCCTAAGCTTATCTTCTACTGTTACCTCTTTCTTTGTTGCCATAATTAATAATACTTGATGGGATTGGTGTTACTCTCCGATAAAGAGATTGCAAAATTAGGAATTTTTTTCGTAAGATAGCCCACTAAAAGATTTTTTGTAAACTGCTCACTTTCGTAGTGCCCAATATCTGCTAGTAGAATAGTATCTTCTGCTTTAAAAAAGTCGTGGTATTTTAAATCTGAAGTGATGTAAACATCTGCTTTACAGTCTTTTGCGTTGTCAATAGCGAAAGCCCCACTACCACCCAACACAGCTACTTTTTTTATTTTTTTTCCATGTAATTGGGAATGTTTTATGCAAGGCGTACCAAAAACAGCTTTCAAGTGTTTTAGGAAGTCCTTTTCCTCCATTGCTTCGGGGAGTAATCCAACCCTTCCCATTCCTAATTTCCCGGCTGGGTCTTGTGGTTTTATACTTGGGTTATTGATAAGTACTTCAACTTTTTGCAGGCCAAGGCGTTCTGCAATTTCATAATTTACACCTAGTGAAGCATTGTCTAAAGCGGTGTGCATACTATAAATGGATATACCGTGTTGAATACATTTTAAGACAACCCTAGATACATAATCTGACGGGGTCAGTTGCTTGAGTCCTCTAAAAATGATTGGATGAAAGCTTACAATCATATTGGCATTTTTTAGGATTGCTTCCTCTACTACATTTTCCAAAGTGTCTAAACTTACTAATATTCCAGATACTTTTGTTTGTGCATCTCCCACTAATAATCCTACATTGTCAAATTCTTCAGCCCAACTTAATGGTGCTAAGTCTTCCAATATATTGGTAATATCTTTTACGGTCATAATTGTAAAATTGTGTTCTTGACAAATATAATTATTATAATTTCGTTCCTATGAAGATCAGATTGCTTTTATGGCCTTTATCACTCCTCTATGCATGGGGGTTAAGAATCAGACATCTTTTTTATGACCTAGGGTTAATTAAGAGTGTGGTTTTCAATACCCCTACTATTTGTGTGGGAAATCTCAGTCTCGGCGGTACCGGAAAAACACCGATGATTGCTTTACTAATAGAATACTATTTGAGCAAGGGTTTGCATATTGCTGTAGTGAGTAGGGGATATGGAAGAAAGACCCATGGTTTAATTGAAGCTAATTTTGAGTCAACTGCCAGTCAAATTGGCGACGAACCTTTTCAAATCTATAGAACATTCCCCCAGATTAGGATGGTTGTATGTGCTTCAAGAGTAAGAGCAATGGCTTATTTAGAAGCGATTCATTTCCATGGAGTTGCAGAAAAAAAGATTTCGTTAGGGCCTAATCAATCAGGGAGTCAATCTCCACCTGATTTAGTACTCTTAGATGACGCTTTTCAGCACAGGGCCATTAAAGCGCAGTTTAATATTTTACTCACCACCTATAGCAAGCCTTTTTTTAAAGATTTTTATTTGCCAGCTGGTACTTTGAGAGACCACCAATTAAGGGTGAAAAAGGCAGAAGTTGTCGTGGTTACTAAGTCTCCTGATCCTCTAGATAAGAATAAAAATGAATCTTTTGTTTCTAGGCTAAATCTCACGCCAAACCAACCAGTGTTTTTCAGTCATTTGAAATATGCCAGCACTTTAGTAGGACTAAAGGAGCATATTTCGTTAGATACTTTAAAGGGAGAGAAAATTGTATTGGTTACTGCAATTGCTAACCCAGAACCTTTGGTCGTTTTTCTAACTTCAATAGGGGCAGTAGTGAAGCACCTCAAATATGCAGACCACCATTTTTTTACGCCAAGTGAAATTAATTTATTGAAACAATACAATCGTATTATTTGCACCCACAAGGATTTTGTAAAGTTAAGTGATGAAATACCCCAATTGTTTTACCTCCCTGTTTCTCATGATTTCAGTGAAAGGGGCAAACAGGCTTTTTATAAAGCTTTACCTGAGGTCTGAGTCAATAAAATAACCTGGTATAGTTCATCTTCTTCATAGGGTTTATGAAGCATGGCAGAAAAACCTATTTGGGCCAATTCTTTCCAATGATTGTCTTTTTCTAATGCAGTTAGTGCTACTATTGGAATGGAGGTATTTGTTTTTCTGATTTGTTTAGTAGCTTCTTCGCCTGTCATTACAGGCATGTATAGATCCATGAGAACAAGGTCAAAACTTTTAGAAGCAACCCAATGAACGGCTTCAGATCCGGAGTGGCAAGGCATTGCTTTAATTCCAATTTTTTCTAATGTTTTTATGGTGAGCATTTGGTTGATCAGATTGTCGTCTACCACTAAGACAGATAGATTTTCAATTAATGCGGTATTGATTTTTTGAGGGAGCTTTACAGCCGCTGCATTTACCTTAAAACCAAGAGAAAAACTGAATTCACTCCCTTTGTTTATCTGACTCTTTATGATTAATTGGCTGTTTAATGTTTTTAAAATTGCCACGACAATGGGCAATCCTAGTCCACTTCCAAAAGATTTGTTTTTTGATTCTAATTGGTGAAAGTGTTTGAGGATTTCCCTTTGATCCTTTTTGAGAATTCCCTTTCCTTGGTCCAATATTTTAAAGCTAATTTCACAACTTTTATTCGTTATTTTCCGACCTTCCAGTTTTAGTAATACTGGTTTTTTTTCTCCAAATTTTACGGCATTATTGAGTAAATTGATCAGTACCTGGGTGAGTTTTACGGGATCTCCATTGAGGTGGTTGGGTATTTTGGGATCAATATTTATTGCTATTTCAGTACCCTTAGTTGTTATTTGATTTTTGACAGTTTTTGACACAAGGTATACCAAGCTGTCTAATTCAAAAGATTCTTGATACTGACCTAATTTTTATGCATCAACTTTCTTCAATAAAAGGGAATCGTTAATTAATTTGACCAAATAATTTGAGGCCCTTTCCAGTATTTGAAGGTCTTCTATTTGCGAAGCTTTTGGTGCGTTTTCTAACAAGCTTTTAGATATGGCAGTTACGGCATGTAAAGGGGTTCTTAGCTCATGACTTAAGTGGGTGTTGTAAGCCAAGATCTCACTTGTTTTGAGGGCGTTATGTTGCTTTTCCTTTTTATTTATGACAAGTAGACAAACAATAACAATACATAAAATTCCAAAAACACCAAATATCAACAACAACAGAAAAGGTGTAATTGAGATGTTAGCGGAAAGGATCATATTGATGGGCTTGCTATTTTTCTTGTGTGTAAAATTAAGTCTACCAGCCTATTACTGTAACCTGTTTCATTGTCGTACCATCCTATGATTTTAACCATATTACCAATGACAGAGGTCATTTGGGCGTCAAATGTGCAGGAAAAAGGACTGTTATTTATGTCTACAGACACAATAGGATCTTCGGTGTAAGCTAGAATATGTTTAAATTTTCCA
>Ga0222670_1000739_pt1 | contig 12982 bp, 10 predicted proteins | sample AntAcemetagen732_FD_181148 | JGI IMG/M metagenome (GOLD analysis project Ga0222670, IMG submission 181148) | Saline water microbial communities from Ace Lake, Antarctica - #732 | ecosystem: Environmental > Aquatic > Non-marine Saline and Alkaline > Saline | place: Antarctica: Ace Lake... | reverse complement strand
TGCTAGATGAACGACTTATCGCTTTAATTTATTTTAAAGAGGAAAGTCCGGGCTCCGCAAAGACACAGTGCCAGATAATACCTGGCGGGGGAAACCCTAGGGATAGTGCCACAGAAAATATACCGCCATAACATGGCAAGGGTGAAAAGGTGTGGTAAGAGCGCACCGGTTCTATTGGTAACAATGAACGCTGGAAAACCCCACTGGGAGCAAGACTAAGTAGAGATGACATTGTTGCAAAACTAAAAGCCGTCTTTGGCTAGTCATCAGGGTTAGTTGCTTGAGCTTAAGAGTGATCTTAAGCCTAGAGAAATGATAAGTTTTAATGACAGAACCCGGCTTATAGTTTGTCTAGCAGACTTATCCACAGCATGAGCTTACCTAATATTTTGATGTTCACCTTTTGATTCATAATTGAATCATTTCTGTTCTTCTTTTTCGTTTTTAAATTGCATTAAATTAAAACTAAGAATTGATTTTAAAACCAATAAATATACATAAAAGTTGTCCACAATTGTTAATAAATACACCTAAAATGAACATATTGACTAAAGTTTAAAATACCCATAATGTCCCATATATTCCCAAATATGGAATTTATGAATTATAAAAAATATGTTTTTATCTACTTACGAGAACAAAATAGACAAAAAAGGAAGAGTATCAGTGCCTGCTAGCTTCAGGTCTCATCTTTCAAATTTAGGATACAATGGTGTTATTTGTTATCCATCATTTAATAATCAGTCTATTGAAGCTTGTTCACAGGATAGGATTGAAAAACTTTCAACAAGCATTGATTCTCTTAGTCCATTTGAAGAAAAAAGAGATTATTTTGCAACATCAATATTATCTGAAAGTATGAATTTACAATTTGATAGTGAAGGCAGAATTTCACTTTCAACAAAATTATTAAAACATGCAAAAATAAAAAGTAGTATGTTATTTGTTGGTCAAGGTCAAACATTCCAAATATGGGAGCCAGCAGCATTTGAAAAATTTAAGGTCAATGCAAGAAAAAAAGCAAATCTAAATCGTGCAAGCCTTAAATGGGAAAAACATTTTAATAACAATGAGGGGAAATAAAATGACAATTAACTTTAAATCACCGGAGATAAAAGAATTACAACCAAGATTACTAGTTGTGGGAGTTGGTGGAGCAGGCGGAAATGCACTTAATGAAATGATTGATAATGGATTACAAGGTGTGGAATTTATTGCTGTAAACACTGATGCACAAGATTTAAAATTAAGTAAAGCTAACGCAAGAATTCAAATTGGTCTAAATTTAACAAAAGGTTTAGGAGCGGGTGCTAAGCATGACATTGGTCAAGCAGCTGCAGACGAATCTCTAAATGAAATTGTGAACACTCTCCAAGGTGCAAACATGGTATTCATTACAGCTGGTATGGGTGGTGGAACTGGAACGGGGGCGGCACACGTTATTGCAAGAGCTGCAAAGGAATTAAATATTTTAACAGTAGGTGTTGTGACGCTTCCTTTTTTATATGAAGGACCTTCAAGAATGAGAAGAGCTCAACAAGGCTTGGAAGAATTAAGAAAACACGTGGATACAATTATTGTGATTCCAAATCAAAATCTATTTAAGATTGCAAATGAACAAACTACATTTGAGGAATCGTTTAATCTTTCAAATAATGTTTTAATGCAAGGTGTACAAAGTGTAACTGATTTAATGGTTAGACCGGGCATAGTTAATTTAGATTTTGCTGATGTTGAAACTGTAATGGCTTCAATGGGCAAAGCAATGATGGGAACAGGTGAAGCTGAAGGAGAAGGTAGAGCAGCAAAAGCAGCAGACATGGCAATTAGCAACCCATTAATTGATGATTATACATTAAAAGGTGCCAAAGGATTATTAGTAAACATTACTGGTGGTAAAGATCTTAAACTTTTTGAAGTTGATGAGGTAGTTAACAAAATAAGAGCTGAAGTAGATCCGGAAGCTGAAGTTATTATTGGAGCTATTACTTCTGTAGAGCTTGATGGAAAAATCAGAGTATCAATTGTTGCAACAGCATTAGATGGACAGCAGCCAGAAAGTAAATCTGTAATTAATATGGTTCATAGAATACAGAATAGAAATCCTGGTTATTCAGATTTTAACACAGCAGGCTCAGCTCAATCGTTTAATTTTTCACCCACAATGACTAGTCCCATTTCTCATGGAGCAAATGCATTAAAGTTAGAAAATGAAATTATTGCAGAACCAGGAACAAATAGTTCGGCATCAGAAATGTTGAGCGAACAAACTGCTAGCAATCAATCAAATGATAATGAACAATCTTTTTCAGAGGAAGTAATCAGTGCTGATAATGAAATTGAAGAAAGTAACTCAACAGAAGAAGAGCATGTTTCTAATGGACTTGAAAACTTTGGTGTAGAAGGTGAAACTGCTCCAGATTTATTTAGTTCAGATAATGAAACTACAGAAACGGAAGGATTATTATTGACAGAGACTAGTGAAAATACTGCTGAGGATGATGATCTGGAAATTCCTGCATTTTTAAGAAGACAAAAAAATTAATGGTCTTCAAAAAAATAAATGATAACCACCATAATACCAGATGTGAAAAGTCACTATCCGGTATTGCTAACTGAAATAATTAGCATTATTACCCCTCAATATGGTGGCACATTCATTGACTGTACATTTGGTCAAGGTGGATATTCAAAGAGAATTCTAAACTTTGAAAAAACAAAAGTTATTGCACTTGATAGAGATTTAGAGAGTTTAAAAAAAGCTCAAGAAATTCAAAACGAATTTGAAGATAGATTTTTATTTAAAAATATTAAATTTAGTGAATTAAATAATTTAAAACTCAAAAATGAAAATATAAAAGGAGTAATTTTTGATTTGGGTTATTCTTATACGCAAATAAAAGATCCTAAAAAAGGTCTCTCTTTTGAGACTGTTGGAGAACTCAATATGAGGATGGGAATAAATGATTTTTCTGCAAAAGAAGCAATTAATAATTTAGATGAAAAAGAGCTTGCGCAAATATTTAAATATTTTGGAGATGAAAAAGATAGCAATAGAATAGCACACAACATTGTAGAGGATAGAGCAACAAGAGAAATAACAACGGAGGAATTGGTAAGAATTATTGAGTCTTCAAAAAGGAAAAAAAAACAAAAAATGCACAGTGCAACAAAAGTTTTTCAAGCATTAAGAATATTTGTTAACAAAGAAATTAGTGAGTTAATTTATGGACTAATTAATGCTGCAAAAGTTGTTAAAAAAGACGGGATCATAGCAGTTGTTACATTTCATTCACTTGAAGATAAAATAGTAAAATATTTCTTTAAAAGTTTATCAGAAAATAAAAGTGTTTCACGTTACATGCCTAAGGGTGAGGAAAAAGTTAATTTATTTAAATCTTTAAGTAAAAAACCAATCGTACCATCTGAAAAAGAAATTCAAGAAAACCCACCATCAAGGTCTGCAAAATTGAGATATGTTATTAAAAAAAAAAACTTTTACGATTTTGAAACAGATATTTTAGAAAAGTTTGATCATTTAATCAAAATCGAAAATTTTTCTAAGAAATTATGAAGAAAGTGGTATTTGCAATTATTCTTGTATTAATCCTAGGCACATCATTAGTAAAAAATTCTACAAAAGCAATAGAGGATAAAATTTTCATGGTAAATGAAAATATTAGGCCTTTAAAATCGGAGCTAGGAGATATACTTCTAGAGTATAATTATTTAAGCTCACCAGATAAATTAACACAATATCAAACTCAATACTTCGAAAAAGATTTGGTAAAAATTGATATTACAAAAATTAAAAAGCTTACTAAAAAAAGTAATGATATAAAAGTAAGTGACTTCTTAGAGAAAATTATTGATGAAAGATAAAAAAAATAATATTTTCTTAGAGGAGTATGAAAATGAATTTTCATATAAAAAAAGTAAAACTAATTTAAATATAGAATTTAATAGAATTGCCTTTATTTTCTTTATATTTCTAGTAATTTCAATAATCTACTCCACACAACTTCTCCACTTAGGGTCATTAAAAATCCAGAATGAAATTAAACCTTCAATTACAAAAAAAAACTATAGAGCAGATATAATAGATAGAAATGGAAATTATTTAGTTAAAACGGTTAGTTCCATAGATGTTGGGATTAATCCTATAGAAGTGATAGATAAAAAAAAACTTCTAATTAATTTACAGTTAATATTCCCAAATAAAAATTACATTAAGATATCAAAAAAACTCGAGAAAAATAAATATTTTTATTTAGAAAAAAAAATAACAGCAGATAATTATGAAAAAATAATGATGCTTGGAGATAAATCAATTAAGTCTGAAGAAAAATTAACCAGAATATATCCACAAAAAAATCTTTTTAGTCATATTATTGGACAAATAGATGATGACAATAATGGAATATCAGGTTTAGAAAAATCTTTTGATAAAAAATTAAAGCAAATAGGAGAACCTCTTCAGTTAACTGTAGATACCGACATACAATTTTTAATTAGAGAAGAGCTAATAAAGTTTCATTCAATATTTAGAAGCAAGGGTAGTGCAGCGATTTTAATGAATGTTAATAATGGAGAGATTATTTCAATGGTTTCATACCCAGACTTTGATCTCAATAAAAGAGAAACAGTAAATGATATAGATTTTATTAATAGAGCCACAAAAGGTGTGTATGAATTAGGATCTGTTTTTAAAACGTTTACTGTAGCAGCAGGTCTAGAGGAAGGTTTAATTAAAACAGATACAGAATTTTTAAATTTAGAAAAAAGATTAAAATGTGGAAAAAATATAATTTCAGAATATGATAAGAAAATTCCGTCAGACCTTACAGTTGAGCAAATTTTAATTAGATCAGGCAATATAGGATCAGTTAGAATTGCACAAAAACTTGAAATTGACAAATTAAAGTTATTTTTAGAAAAAATAGGTATTTTAAGCAAAATAGATTTTGATATTGAGGAAGTTGGTGAACCAATTCCTTTTAGATGGGGAAAATGTAAATTAGCAACCGTATCATTTGGACATGGTATAACCACAACACCACTTCAACTAGCAAAAGGTTACGCTATTATTGCAAATGGAGGTTTTGAAATTAAACCAAGCCTGATTAAAAAAAATTTAGAAGATAATCAAAATCAAAAAAGAATTATTAAAGAGGGCGTTTCAAAACAAATAAATGAAATATTAAGAAAAATTGTAACAACAAAAGAGGGTACAGCAGGATTTGCAAATATAAAAGGATATGAGGTTGGTGGAAAAACAGGAACAGCCGAAAAGTCTATAGCTGGAGGATACACAAGAAAAGCAAAAGTTAATACCTTTGCATCTATATTTCCGACATCTAAGCCTAAATATGTGATGATAGTATTACTAGACGAACCAAAGACATCAGAAGACTATATTTATAAATATAAGAACAAGAGTGGATCTTACAAAGGAACACCATTTAATACAGCGGGATGGACCTCTGTTGAAGTTGCAGGCAAAATCATACAAAAAATTGGGCCTATTTTAGCCACAAAATATATAGAAAATTAGTTCATTCATGATCATCGGAAACTTTGTTAAACGAATAGAATTAAAATATAAAAATTATTATTTTTCAGGTATTTGCTTTGATAGTTCAAAATGTAAAAAAGAAAATATTTTTTTTGCAATAAAAGGAACCAAAATAGATGGTAATAAATTTATTAGTCACGCCATTCAAAAGGGAGCAAAAATTATTATTTCTAACCAGAAATATGAAGGTTTAAAAAAAAATATCTTATTTATAAGATCCTCTAACGTAAGAAAGTCCTTATCAGAATTTGCTTATACAATCTATAAAGACAAACCAAAAAATATAATTGCAGTAACAGGAACAAATGGAAAATCTTCAGTCGCTGATTTTTATTTTCAAATTTTACGATTAAATAAAAAAAAAGTAGCCTCAATTGGAACCTTGGGTGTTAAAACGCAGAATTATATACAAAAAGTTTCAAACACAACTATTGATCCAATTGCCCTAAGTAAAATTTTGAATAAACTTAAAAAGGAAAAAATTGATGACGTTATATTAGAGGCATCTAGTCATGGACTTAAGCAAAATAGGTTAGATGGCTTAAAATTTAAAACAGGTATATTTACGAATTTATCACATGATCATTTAGATTATCACAAAACATTTGGTGATTATCTTAAATCAAAATTATCTATGTTTGAAAAGTTACTTAAAAAAAATGGAAACATTATTACCGACATAGAAATTCCTCAATATAAAAGAATTAAAGAAATAGCCTCAAAAAATCAATTCAATATTGAAACGATTTCAAATAACAAAAGTAATTTAGAAATAATTTCACATGAGTATCAAAATGAAAAACAAATAGTTCAAATAAAATATAATAAAGATATCTATAAATTTAAAACAAGATTAATAGGGAAGATTCAGATTAAAAATATTTTAATGGCAATAATAGCAGCAACCAAAAGTAGCTTAAATTTTAAAAAAATAATTAATACGATTGATAATCTAAAACCTGTAAGTGGTAGATTAGAGCAAATTGGAATTATTAAAAATAATTCAAAAGTTATACTGGATTATGCCCACACCCCCGATGCACTAGAGGTAGCTTTAGTGAGTTTAAAAGAACAATTTAAAAATAAAAAAATTTCAATAGTTTTTGGTTGCGGTGGAAATAGAGATAAAGCAAAAAGACCAATGATGGGTAAAATTGCAAATCAATACTGTGATAGAATTTATTTAACAGATGATAATCCCAGAAAAGAAAACCCAAAAAAAATAAGAGCAGCTATATATAAAAACATCAATAAATCTAAAATCTATGAGACCTCAAATAGAGCTAATGCTATCAAGAAAGCAATATTTGACCTTAAAACTGGTGATATTTTGATTGTTGCGGGTAAGGGACATGAAAAAACTCAAGAATATAAAAAGATCAAAAAATTATTTTCTGATCAAGAAGAAATATTAAAAAATATTAAAATTAAAAATAAAACACTTTCAAGCAACCCTAAATTAAATATTTTAAAAGAATTGAGTAATTCAACTAATATTTCGTCAAAACTAGTAATTGAGAACGCATCAATTAATTCTAAAGAAATTAAAAAAAATAATGTTTTTTTTGCACTTAGGGGTAAAAATAAAGATGGTAATTTATTTGTTAGAGAGGCTTTTGTTAAGGGAGCATCTCTAGCAATAGTTAATAATCAAAAAAAATCTAAGAAAAAAATAGTAGTAAAGGATACTTTAAAATTTTTAACAGAGGCGTCATCCATTCTAAGAGAAAATCTATCAAGTAAAATTATATCAATAACTGGCAGTTGTGGAAAAACTTCACTTAAAGAGTTAACAGGAAGCTCCTTAAATAAGATTAGTCAAACAACTTATTCTCCAAAATCATTTAATAATAAATATGGTGTTCCATTAAGTTTATTTAATCTAAAAAAAAATGATGAGTTTGGTGTTTTTGAGATTGGAATGGATAAGAAAGGAGAAGTTGATCACTTATCAAAAATTATCAAACCTGACGTTGGTGTGATTACAAATATTTCTTATGCTCACATCAAAAATTTTAAAAATATTAATCAAATAGCCCTAGCCAAATCTGAGATTATTAAAAATATAAAAGATGATGGTTATCTTGTTTTAAATAAAGATGACAAATTCTATAATTTTCATAAAAAGATAGGATTAAAAAGAAATTTGAAAATTCTATCTTTCAGTTTAAAGAATAAAAGTGCAACAATAAATTTAGATTCAATTTTAAAAGAAAAATCTAAATATAAAATCTCTATAAATATTAATAAAACTAAAAAACACTTTTATTCAAATTCTTTTTTTGAAAATGATCTTAAAAATCTTCTAGCAACAATTACAATTATATCAATTTTCAAAGATATACATAAATTAGATAAAAATATTTTTTATAACCGTAAAATAACAGTTGGTCGAGGAGATATAGTGAAAGTGAAATTATTCAAAAAAAATTTATATCTCGTGGATGAAAGTTATAATTCAAACCCATTATCTTTAAAATCAGCATTAAAAAATTTTGATATGATTAAAGTTGATAATTCAAAAAAACATTTAGTGCTTGGTGATATGACGGAACTAGGCAAATATTCAAAAAAATTACATATGGAAATTGGAAAAAGTATTAACAAAACATCTCTTAAGAACATTAATGTTATTGGCGAGCATGTTAAATGGATTTTCAATAATCTTAATAAAAGTAAAAGAGGGATTGTTATAAAAAAGAAATCTCAAATAATTGATTTGATTAAAAACAATTTAAATAATAATGATTATTTAATGATTAAAGGTTCCAACTCTACAGGTCTCAACAGTCTAACTAATCAAATAAAAACAGGTAAAATTAATGCTTTATAGTCTTATTTCTCAATTAGTGGATCAGTACAGCTTCCTTAATGTGTTCAAATATCTTACTTTTAGAACAGGTTTAGCGATGTTTACCTCGATGATTATAGTCTTATTAGTCGGCACACCATTTATTAATTTTTTTTCTGTAAGACAAATCTTAGATCCAATAAGAGCAGATGGCCCATCAGAGCATATTGTAAAAAAAATTGGAACTCCCACAATGGGAGGTGTTTTAATATTATTAGGTTTATTTTCTGGAATACTTTTATGGGGTGATTTATCTAATTATCATATATGGTTTTTACTTTATATAGTAACAAGCTTTGGTTTGCTTGGAGCCTACGATGATTATACAAAAGTTAAATTTAAAAATTCCTCTGGTATATCATTTAGATTTAAATTTATTGCGCAAATTTTAATAGCAACAATTGGTATATTTGGATTGTCACAATTATCTCAAAACGCTGAATTGACAAATTTATATTTCCCATTCTATAAAAATTTAATTATAAACTTAGGTTGGTTCTTTATACCATTTTCAATATTTATAATTGTAGGCTCTTCAAACGCGGTCAATCTAACTGATGGGCTTGATGGATTGGCAACGGTGCCAGTTATATTGGTAGCAGGATGCTTCGCATTTATCAGTTATGTCACAGGAAATATAATATTTTCAGAATATTTGAATATACCCTATCTGGAAGGCACAGGGGAAGTAGCTGTTTTTTGTGGATCAATTATTGGAGCATGTCTAGGTTTCTTATGGTTTAATGCTCCGCCTGCTAAAATATTCATGGGTGACACAGGATCTTTAGCACTTGGTGGATCATTAGGAGCTGTTGGGATAATTACTAAGCATGAAATAGTTTTAGCAATAACAGGTGGTTTATTTGTTTTAGAAGCAGTTTCAGTAATTGTTCAGGTAATATCTTATAAGCTAACAGGAAAAAGAGTTTTTAGAATGGCTCCTATTCATCATCATTTTGAAAAAAAGGGTTGGCCAGAATCCACTGTTGTAATTAGGTTTTGGATTATTGCAATAATTCTTGCAATGATTGGTTTGGCGACATTGAAACTTAGATAATGTTAAATAGTTTAAATATTTTTTATAAGAAAAAAATTTTGATTTATGGCTTGGGAAAAAGTGGCTTATCAGTTTTAAAATTTTTAAAAAAAGATAATGAAATCACTACGCATGATGATAAAATAAAAGTTGATAATAAAAAATTAACAAAAATAAAACTTGATTATATAATAATTAGCCCAGGAATAGATATTAATAAATGTAAATTAAGTAAATTTTTAAAGAATAATTCAAAAAAAATTTATACAGACTTAGATATTTTTTATAACCATTATAAGAAAAATAATAAGATAACAATCACCGGAACTAACGGCAAATCAACTACTGCTAAAATTTTATACGATATATTAAAGGATCAGAAAGTAGATGTTAGACTGGTAGGTAATATCGGTAATCCAATACTTTTAGAGAAAAAGGTAACAAATAGAACAGTTTTTGTAATAGAAGCCTCATCATATCAGTTAGAATACAGTAAATTATTTAAATCAAATATATCACTAATTTTAAATATATCACCGGACCATCTTGAAAGACATAAGACTATAAATAAATATGTAAGTGCTAAATTTAAACTAATAAAAAATCAATCCGAGAAAGATTTTGCCATTTTAAATATAAAAAATTTTTATATTAAGAGAGAATTAGAATCTAAAAATTTTTTACCTAAAGTAATAAAAATTAAAAAAAATATAGATAATATTTTTTTAAAAAAAATAAATAATCAATATTTTAACACAGAAGGAAATCAAGAGAACTTAAAATTTATTTTAGAAGTTACTAAAATATTAAAGCTTAAAAAAAACCTTGTAGTTAAAACATTAAAAAAATTTAAGGGGCTAAAATATAGACAAGAAATAATTTTCCAGTCAAAAAAATTAACAATTATTAATGATTCAAAAGCTACAACTTTTTCTTCATCAGCAAGTTTGTTAAAATCTCTAACAAATGTCTACTGGATAGTTGGCGGTCAAGCTAAAAAAGGAGACAAGTTATTATTATCAAAAAAAAATTGTAAAAATATTAAAGCATATGTTTTTGGAACTAATAAAAATTTTTTTATAAGTAAACTAAAAAAATTAATGAAATATGAATCTTTTTTTGATTTAAAAAGTTTAGTCAAAAAAATATCTTTAGAAATTAAACTTGATAAAAACAAAACTAATAAAATAATTTTATTTAGTCCATCAGCAGCTTCATTTGATAATTTTAAGAATTTTGAAAAACGTGGAGCGTATTTTAATCAACTTATAAAAAAATATATAAATGTTTAATCTTAATTCAATATATAAATTTTATTATGAATGGTGGAAAAATATAGATAAAACACTTTTTACATTAATAATATTTTTATTTAGTTTGGGGTTATTTTTTTCCTTAGTATCAACTTCCTTAATTGCATCTGATAAACTAGATACCAATAATTATTTTTTCTTCTTCAGACATTTAGCATATATTTTTATTGGTATGATTGTTTTGATATTTTTTTCATCTATAAGTGAAAAAAATTTATTCAAGATTTCTTTTTATCTTTTTTTAATATCTTTATTTTTTTTATTTTTAGTGCCAGTTTTAGGCACAGAAGTAAAGGGATCTAGAAGATGGCTTAATCTTTTTTTTTTACCAAGATTTCAACCAATAGAGTTAGTTAAACCTTTTATAATTATTTTTATCTCCACAATTTTGTGTAGCGAAAAAAGTTTCAATATTTACTTTAAATATTTATTAACATTCATAGCTATTATACCTGCTTGCCTTCTATTAATGATGCAACCCGATATTGGCCAAACACTACTTATCTTTTTAGCTTGGGTTACTTTAGTTTTTATCTCAGGTATTAGTTTGACAATAATTTTAACTTTTTTTAGTTTTTCATTGTTATCTTTATTCTATATGGTTTTTTTTATCTCTAAATTTACCTATATAAAAAAAAGGATTTTATCATTTTTTAACCCAAATGATGGGATACATAACTTTCAATCTGATAAAGCAATAGATGCGATTAGTAGTGGTGGCTACTTTGGAAAAGGAATTGGTGAAGGTACGTTAAAAAATAGAGTACCAGAGGCCCACACAGATTATGTTATCTCTGTAATATCAGAAGAATTTGGTGTTGTAGCAATTGTACTATTATTGATTTTGTTCTTATTTTTTATCTATACCGTTTTCAAAAAAATATATTTAGAAAAAAATGAAAAAATTAAATTAGTTTTAACTGGAACTATGTGTTTAATTATTTTTCAAGCCTTGATACATATTGGGGTTAATATTAGACTGTTTCCTACAACTGGTATGACTTTACCCTTTTTAAGTTATGGGGGCTCATCAATTGTAGGTGTATCAATATTATCTGGAATAATATTAAATTTAACAAAAAGAAAAATTGATTAAATGGTACAAAGAATTTTAATTAGCACAGGTGGATCAGGTGGTCATGTTGTACCCGCAACCATATTATATGAACATTTAAAAGATCAATTTAATGTATCTATGTCTACAGACTATAGGGGAATGAAGTTTTTAGATAAAAATAAATATAACTTAGAAATTTTTAATATAATTCCAATATCAAAAAATATTTTTTTAATTCCTCTTCAATTTTTTTTAATAATTTACTTAATTATAAAATCTATTTTTTTTTTAAAAAAAAGAAAAATAGATATATTAATTTCAACAGGTGGCTATATGTCTCTACCGTTGTGTTTAGCTTCAAAAATTTTGAATATTAAGATATTTTTATTTGAACCAAACATGGTTTTAGGAAGATCCAACAAATTTTTTATTAAATCATGTGAAAAGATTTTTTGCTATTCTGGTAAAATTAAAAATCTCCCAAATAAATATATAAGTAAGATCAGTATAATTCCAGCATTATTAAAAAAAAAATTTTATGATATTAAAAAAACAGACGGTATCGATAAGAAAATTAATTTATTGATAATAGGAGGAAGCCAGGGAGCAAAGATATTTGACACGTTGATTAAATCTTCAATGATTGAATTATCAAAAAAATACAGTGTAAAAGTCTATCAGCAAACCAATTCAATTAATTTTGAAGTATTAAAAAAATTTTACAAAGATAAGAGTATTGATTGTGAATTATTTGATTTTAAAGAGGATATTTCAAACCTTATGAGTAAATCAAATATATGTATTACTAGAGCAGGTGCTTCAACATTAGCAGAGTTAGTCTTTTTAAATTTACCTTGTGTGGCAATACCGTTGCCTACTTCAAAAGATAATCACCAATTTGAAAACGCTTTTTTTTATAACAAAATTGGGTGTAATTGGATTTTAAATCAAAATGAAATCAATGATGAGGCTCTAACAAATAAATTATTTAATATTATAGATAACAAAGACGAATTCTTAGTTAAAAAAATAAATATGAAAAATTTTAGCTGTCAAAATACATGGAATAATATAAATCAGAAAATTATATCTGTTATTAATGAAAATAGAATTAGCAAAAACTGAAATTATACATTTTGTTGGAATAGGT
>Ga0222670_1000733_pt1 | contig 13034 bp, 14 predicted proteins | sample AntAcemetagen732_FD_181148 | JGI IMG/M metagenome (GOLD analysis project Ga0222670, IMG submission 181148) | Saline water microbial communities from Ace Lake, Antarctica - #732 | ecosystem: Environmental > Aquatic > Non-marine Saline and Alkaline > Saline | place: Antarctica: Ace Lake... | reverse complement strand
CCAAAGAAAAAAATTAAGAATATAGAAGACCTTACACTGTTTATTCAAACAAAATCAGCCTGGGTGTCACAAGTAACTTTATACAGCTATTTAAAAACAAGAATGGGAACTAAGTGGGTATTACACTTTGATGATGAAATATTTTTAGCATCCATTAACAAAGCTAAATGGAATATTTATTCTATAGCACTTCAGGATCTTACTTTTTATAGTCTATCGTATTTGAATGTTTTTTGTAATTATAAGGACATGGATAAAGCCAACCATATTTATGATGAAATTTTAACTAAGGAAACCAAAAATGGAATGCCTGAAGAAATTATTTTACAATCAAAAGAAAAATTTAAAGAAAGATTAGAAAAGATTGATTGGAATATATATTATAAGTCTTGGCCATTTAATGAAAGTGCTCTAACCTTATATAAGTGGGCACCAGTGGCCGAAGAATTAAAAACTTTAGATAGAAAGATCGTATTAAATTCTATGATCTTAAAATGGGAAAATATTGAAAAAGAATTTAAAGAATTAATTAAAATTTAAATATTTTTTCTATTATCAACTAAGCTTTGAACAACGCTTGGGTCAGCTAAAGTGGATGTGTCACCCAATTGATCATGTTCATTAGCAGCAATTTTTCTTAAAATTCTTCTCATAATTTTTCCAGATCTTGTTTTAGGTAGTCCAGGTGAAAAATGAATTATATCAGGCGTTGCAAGTGCTCCAATTTGTTTTCTTACCCAAAGTTTTAAATCTCTTTCAAGATCTAAATCTGATCTTTCTCCTAAATTTAAAGTAACATAACAATATAAACCATTACCCTTGATATCATGAGGATATCCAACAACTGCAGCTTCAGCAACTTTTGGATGGGCAACGAAAGCACTTTCAATTTCAGCAGTTCCCAAATTATGACCAGATACAATAATTACATCATCAACACGTCCTGTGATCCAGTAGTATCCATCTTTATCTCTTCTAGCTCCATCGCCTGTAAAATATTTTCCATCAAATTGAGAAAAATAAGTATCAATGAATCTTTGGTGGTCACCATAAACAGTTCTCATTTGTCCAGGCCACGACTGTGAAATGCACAGTCTTCCTTCACCGGCACCTTTTATTTCTTTTCCATTTTTATCAACTATAGAAGGCTTAATCCCATAAAAGGGTTTGGATGCGGAGCCAGGTTTTAAATTCATAGCTCCTGTTTGTGGGCTAATTAAAATTCCGCCCGTTTCTGTTTGCCACCAAGTATCAACTATTGGGCATTTTGAATTTCCAACTGTTTTATAATACCACATCCAAGCCTCTGGGTTGATGGGCTCCCCCACAGTTCCTAATAATTTTAAAGATTTTCTTGAAGTTTTTTTAACAGGCTTGTCTCCCTCTCTCATTAAAGCTCTAATAGCAGTAGGCGCTGTATAGAAAGTATTAACCTTATACTTATCTATTATCTGCCACCACCTTGAACTATCAGGATAAGTTGGAACACCTTCAAACATTATTGTCGTTGCACCATTAGCAAGAGGTCCATAAATTATATAACTATGACCCGTTACCCAGCCAATATCAGCCGTACACCAATATATATCTTTTGGTTTATAGTTAAAAACATACTGATGGGTCATCGAAGCATAAACCATATAACCACCTGTTGTATGTAAAACTCCTTTGGGTTTTCCAGTAGAACCAGAAGTGTAAAGAATAAATAAAGGATCTTCAGCATTCATTTCTTCAGGCTCACACTTATTTGTTACATCTTTAATTAAATCATCATACCAAATATCTCTTCCTTTAAGCCAGCCAACTTTATTACCTGTTCTTTTTACGACTATACATTTTTTAATACCGTGGCATTTTTCTAATGCCTCATCTGTAATTTGTTTTAAAGGAATTGTTTTGCCAGCTCTTACACCTTCATCAGCAGTGATAATATATTCTGACTCACAATCATTTATTCTTGTAGTAATAGATTCAGCTGAAAACCCACCAAAAATAATAGAATGAACTGCACCAATTCTTGCACACGCAAGCATCAATACTGCAAGCTCTGGAATCATAGTTAAATAAATTGTAACTCGATCACCTTTTTTAATACCTAGTTTCTTTAAACCATTTGCAGCCTTTGAGACTTGGGTATGCAATTGTTTATATGAAATTTTTTTAGTATCTTTTGGATCATCGCCAACCCAGATAATTGCAGTCTTGTCTTTTTTATCTTTAAGGTGACGGTCTATACAGTTGGCTGAAGCATTTAATGTTCCATCTTCATACCATTTAATTCTAACCTCTTTTTTACTGTATTTAACACTTTTAATTTTTTTATATGGTTTAATCCAAGTTATTCTTTTTCCTTCAGTTTTCCAAAACCCATCGTTGTTTTTAATTGAGTCAGAATATTTTTTTTGATATTTTGCTTTATTTGCTAAAGCACTTTTTACCCACTCGGGTTTAGTTTTAATAATTAGTTCTTCGTCTATAATCTTATTAGAAATTTTTTTTTTAACTTTAGATACAGTTTTTTTTAATACTTTTTTTTTAACCCTAGATTTTATTTTTTTAGAAACCCTTTTTTTAACTTTAGGTTTTATTTTATTTTTTTTTGGCATGAGTTCTCTAAGTATTACTCATCTTATTTAAGATTTTCCAGCTTTTTGAGTCTATTGGCATAACTGATAGTCTACTCTGTTTAATAAGTGATAAGTGACTAAGTGCTTTGGTTTTTTTAACCTCTTCAAGAGTGACGTTTTTTTTTAATTTTTCTTTAAATTTTACTTGAACTGCCACAAAACGTCCATCCTTGTCAGTTTTATCTAAGAAGGCCTCTTTAATTACCTCAACTATACCAACAATTTCTTTTCCAATATTTGAATGATAAAAAAAACAAAGATCACCCTTTTTCATACCTCTTAAATTTTTAGCTGCTTGGTAGTTTCTGACCCCATCCCATGGAGCACCTTTCACACCAGCCTTTTTTTGCTGATCAATTGACCAAACATCAGGCTCTGATTTCATTAACCAGTACGGCATCTAATTGTTTCTCCAGCATCTAGTTAATTTATTGAACATTTAATTTAGCTATAGATAAAATATTATTTAAAAAAGATATTAATTAACTTTGACATTTAGAAGGAAAGTATATCTTTAAAATTTTTGGTTTGCCAACAATATCACTTTCATTAATTTCTACCTTATTATATGAAGAAGTAAATTTAATTTTATTATTCTTATAAATATTATTATTTTCATTTATTAGTAAAATTATATTTTGTTTTTGAATTTGCTTATTAATTAACTCAATAAAATTAAGATTAGGATTTTTTATTGAGTCAATAAAAGTGTGAAATTTAGCATTTTTTAAAGAAGCTTTTTCATATGGAAGCAATCTAATTCTATCATGATTGCCTATAGTTGAGAGTAGTGAGTCAAAAGTTAGATTATCTAAATATTCAACATTACATCTTTTTACTAGGTCATTGATTAAATTAATTGTATTAACTTTAGTTTTTGGCCACTTAAAATAATCATACTGATTATTATTTAATTCTGCTTTTAAAGCACCGAACATTAATTTTTTAAATTGATCATTGTTACCCATTGGGTAAAAAACAAATGAATAAATTGAAGGTAATATAATTAATAGTTTAAGATTTCGATTTAATTCATTTTCCTTAATTTTACTTAAAAAATAAAGTAAAGGTATTAGTCCAAAAATTACAGATGTATATAATCTAAATAATTCTATTTGAATACTTAAAGATGAAAGAAAAATACTTAGCAGAACAATCATAAAAATATTATTAGGAATTTTTATTTTGTTGAAAATTTTTAACAAAATTAAAATAGAATTGCATATTAATATAATAGAAATTAAAAAAAATTGCGGATTATGAATAAAATCAAAAAACGAATTTGATGTAAAAAAAACAAAATAATTAAATACAAGATCAATTACCGAAGTATTATGTAAGTCTAAGTAGAAATTAGGAATTAAGAGATAATTATTCCATTCTCTGTAAATATTTAAAAAAAATAAATATAACAAAAAAAATATTATTGGCAGAAAAAAACCAGAAAATATTTTGAAAACAAATTTAAAATTTATTTTGTTTTGGCCAAATAAATAAAAAATACTAAAAAATGTAAATGAAAATAAAACAGCTATAAAACAATCTTGACGTGATAAAACAGCCAAACTTAAAAAAAAACTAATTAAAAAAAAATAGCTTTTTTTATTTGATAATAGAAATAAACTTATCGATATAAAAAAAAAAGCAATATAATTAGACCACGGCAGCCACGGAATAGGATGATTAAAAAGAATAACGATTGTTGCAATTAGAGCATAATTTTTATTAACTAAATTATTTATAGTCTTACTAACAAATAAAATTCCTAGAGAATAAAATATAATATTAAAAAAACTTATAAAAAAAACTTTATTATCAAATAATAATAATATTATTGAATTAATTAAAGTTGTTAAAAAACCATATTGAATAAATATTTCTTTGTAAGGAAGCTTTCCTTTGATTAAGTCAATTGAATTAGAGTAAATCAAACCAATGTGATGTCCGTCGTATTGATAACGCAATGTATAAATAGAGTATAAGAAAAAAAAAAAAATTAATAAATAATTTAAAATAGATAAATTTTTTAAAATTTTATTATTTAAAAAATTCATTATAAGTTTATTTATCTAATTCTTGTTTTGCCTCTCTTCTCACCTCATCTAATAATGGTATCCATTTTAAATAAATTTTTTTAATTAGACTTTTGTATAATTCTCTTTTTTCAGGTGTGAAATCTTCAGTAGAGTTAATAAATTCTTTCATCAATTTTTTTGACATTTTTTTATCTGCAAAAACATTTGTCAACTGTCTTTCAATAACTGGCTCTACTAATTTTATCATTAAAGCAAAACAAAAAATAAATGCCAGTAATGAAAAAGTTAATTTTTTATAAAAATCCATATATTAGAGTTTATACGTAAATATTTTCTATTTAAAATCAAAGATTTTTTAATTATATATTGCAACATTATGTTTAAATCATAGTATTACATGTAAATAACTTTCCATTTTTGCTAATATCTCTATAATTGGGAACTCTCTTAAAATTGCTTTTTTGTTCATTAATCAACCAACTATTAGACAAAGATTTCATTAACCAGTACTGCATTACAATCTTACTCCTGCACCTTTTAAGAAAGCAGCATCTTCATCTAGGGGCCACCTAGGTTTTGCCGGGTGATCTAGTTCACTAAATTGGTTTAATTTAAATTTTTCTAACCCAACCATTGCAATCATTGCTGCATTATCTCCACATAAATTTATAGGTGGAAATATTGCTTCAAAGTCTTCTTCTTTACAAAGGTTAGTTAGCACCTCTCGAATTCTTTTGTTAGCTGCAACTCCACCGGCAACTACAAATTTATTTTTATTTATCGCATTCATTTTTTTAAACTCTGTAAAAGCAATTTTACTTTTCTTATATAGTATTTCTTCAATAGTTCTTTGAAAAGATGCTGCCAAATCATATCTTTCTTGATTAGTTTTAATTTGTTTTGATATCTTTAAAACAGCAGTTTTTAATCCTGCAAACGACAAGTTACAACCACCTCTGTGAAAAATAGGTCTGGGTAATTCATATTTTTTTGGATTACCTTTTTTTGCATACACTTCGATTTGTGGTCCACCAGGAAATTCTATACCTAATAATTTTGCCGTTTTGTCAAAAGCTTCCCCTACAGCATCATCAATGGTTGTTCCTAATCTTTTATAATTTCCCAAACCTTGAACACTTAAAAATTGAGTATGCCCCCCAGAAATTAAAAGTAACAGATAAGGATAATTTAATTCAGAATTTAGCTTAGGACTTAATGCATGACCCTCTAAATGATTAACAGCTATAAAGGGTTTGTTAAGTGAAGAAGCCATTGCTTTTCCAAAGCTTAACCCAACAGACAAGCAAACTATAAGACCGGGCCCAGCAGTTGCTGCTATACCATCTATATCTTCTATTTTTATCCCGCTCTCATCAATTGCTTTTTTTGTAATTAAATCTATTTTTTCTATATGCGATCTTGCAGCAAGCTCAGGAACAACACCCCCAAATTCTTTATGAACATCAACTTGGCTTGAAACAATATTTGATAAAATTGTTGGCATACCTTGTTCATTTTCAATTATGATAGATGCAGCTGTTTCATCACAGCTTGATTCAATTCCTAGAATTATGGGCTTTTTATTCATTAAATTAGTTTTTATTAATAATACAATCTCAATATAAGTATGAAGTATAAAGCAAATAAATGAAAAATAAAAAAATTATTATAGGGTCAAGAGGAAGCAAATTAGCTTTAATCTATGCTAAAAAAGCTAGGGAAGAAATTATTAGCTATGCGAAAGATTTTGGAATTGAAGAAGTAATTATTAAGGAAATTGTTACCAAGGGCGATCAAGTTCAAGACAAAAGATTATCAGAAGTAGGTGGTAAGGGACTTTTTTCTAAGACTATAGAGGTTGAGTTATTAGATAATAAAATTGATATAGCCGTACATGCACTAAAGGATATGCCTTCTGAAGAAACTGTAGGGTTGTTAACAAATTGTTTTTTAGAAAGAAATGATCCAAGAGAAATTTTAATTAGTAGAGATAATAAACATTTAAAAGATTTAGCTCTAAATTCAATTATTGGAACCTCTTCATTTAGAAGAGAGTTTCAGATTAAAAAAATAAGAGATGACCTTGAGTGCAAATTAATTAGGGGAAACGTTGATACAAGAATAAGAAAGCTTAATGAAAATTTGTATGATGCAATTATCTTATCTTATGCTGGGATTGATTCTTTAGGGTTAAATCAAAACATATCTCAAACTTTTTCTACTTCTGAAATAATACCTTGTGCAGGGCAAGGAGTTATTGCTTTGCAATGTAGAAATAATGATGAAGAGCTAATTGAGTTATTAAAGAATGTTAACCATCAATCAACACACAATTCTATAAAGGCTGAAAGAAATGTTTTAAAGGTTTTAGAAGGAGATTGTGAAACAGCGGTAGGTGTATTCGCTAGTATTGATGGTGATAAAATTAATCTTGAAGCAGAACTTTTTTCACTGGATGGTAGTAAAAGGTTCCACTTAAAATCATTTGAAAGTGTAAATAAAGCAGCAGAATTAGGAATAGAGATGGGAAAAACTCTTAAAAAGATGTCTAATAATTCTTACAAAAAATAATATGCACATTCTACTCACACGACCCCTAGAAGATTGTCATGAAATGATATTAAAATTTCAATCACTGGGTCATCAGATATCTCATTTACCTTTAATTAATATTGAAGGTTTAAAATATGAGCTTCCAAATTATTCTGAATTTAAAGGAGTTATTTTTACAAGCTCTAACGCAATCAAATTTTTTGATATAAAAAATATCGATAAAAAAATATTATGTTTTTGTGTAGGAAGTGCTACTGAAAAAAAAGCCAGAAGTAATGGTTTTCAAAATGTTTTTGCAGCCGAGGGAAATGTAAATAATTTAAAAGAATTAATTTTACAAAATTTTAACTCCTCAGAGGGAAAGTTGCTCTATGTTAGTGGAGAAGTAATTTCTAGCAATTTAGATAGTGAGTTAATTTCAAATGGTTACACTATAGAACGAGTAATTAATTATAGAGCCAACCCAATCAAAAAATATGATGAAGTCTTTATTGAAAAACTAAAATTGAAAATGCCTGAAATCACTTACGTTTATTCACAAAATAGTGCCATTAACTTTTTAAAAATGATTAAAAACTATCAGCTAGAAACCCTATGGATGAATACTAATTTAATGTGTATTAGTGAAAAAACTTCTTCAATACTTAATGAAATTAAATGGAAAAAAATTTTTCTTTTTAACCCTGGAGAAGAGGAATTTTTGCTATATAAAATTTAATTATGAATGTATTTAATAATTTTAGTGACCTGTTTATTTCTGTTTGGTCAGAAGGAATTCGTGGAGTTGATATTTTTCAAATATTAATTGGCATTGGAATATTTTTTATTTTTTTAATTTTTAGAGGAATAATAAGTAAAGTTATAATTAAAAGACTAGAAGCTATCGCAAAGAGAACTACAAATAAATTAGATGATACTTTTGTTCGTGCAATGGAAGGACCAGCTAGGTTCCTGCCAATTGTTTTAGGTTTTTTTATTGCAAGTTATTATATGTCTTTTGGTGAGGATGCTAGAGCTATAGTTGATACAATCAATCGAACCTTAATAACAATTTTAATTTTTTGGTTAATCCATCAAATTGTCGAGCCAATTTCTTATATATTAAGTGGGTTAGATAAAATGTTAACCCGTGAGTTAATTGGCTGGATTATTAAATCATTAAAAGTTTTAATTTTTATTTTAGGATTGGCTGCCGTTCTTGAGCTTTGGGGAATAAAAATAGGACCAATTATTGCAGGACTTGGTTTATTTGGTGTTGCAGTTGCTTTGGGTGCGCAAGATTTATTCAAAAATTTAATTTCAGGAATTTTAGTTTTAGTAGAAAAAAGATTTAAGATTGGAGATTGGATTTTAGTAGAGGGTATCATTGAAGGTATTGTTGAGAAAATTGGTTTTAGATCAACAGTTTTAAGAAAGTTTGATAAGTCTTTAGCTATAATTCCCAATTTTCAGTTTGCTGAAAATGCAGTTATTAACATTAGTGAAACAACCAACTGGAGAATAGATTGGGCAATCACTCTTCAATATGACACTACGGTTGAGCAATTAAAAAAAATAAGAAATGAAATTGAAACCCACATCAAGAAAAGTGATGATTTTGATAATGCCGTAGGAATTGCAGTACGTGTTGAAAAGTTTTCAGACAGTTCTATAGATATGAGGGTCAGATGTTTTACTACCTCTAATAGTTTTAGTACATGGCTGGAAGTTAAAGAAAAACTTGCAATTGAAATTAAACAGATTGTAGAAGGAAACAGTGCAGCTTTTGCTTTCCCAAGTCAGTCAATTTATATTGAGAAAAAATGATAGCTATTTTTTACTTAGCTCTTCAAATATTAAAACTCTATTCCTATGTAGTTTTGGCTAATGTTGTAATTAGCTGGCTAGTTGCTTTTAATGTTTTAAATACCCAGAATAGATTTATTTATTCTATTTTAGAGATGACTTATCGTTTAACAAATCCAGCTCTTAATAAGATAAGACGATTTCTTCCTAACTTAGGATCACTAGATATTGCGCCAGTAATATTACTATTATTGATTTGGTTTATAGAAATGTGTATGAAGTTGTACATAGCACCAATGATTTTTTAGGGAAATTTTATGATTTTAATAGATGGAAAAAAAATAGCAGCTGAACTTAGAGAAGAATTAAGACAAGAGGTTGTAGAGCTAAAAGCTAAACACAATAAAATTCCAGGACTTACAGTAATTTTAATTGGAGATATGGCTCCTAGTCAAATTTATGTTCGCATGAAAGAAAAAGCTGCGAATGAAGTGGGGTTAAAGTCTGAAGTAATCAGATACCCAGAAGCCGTAGAAGAAAAAACAGTGTTAGGTAAAATTGAAGAACTAAATAAAGATGAAAGCATTTCAGGAATTTTAGTTCAATTACCTTTACCAAAACATATTGATAAGCAAAAAGTTATTGAAACTATTTTACCAGGAAAAGATGTAGATGGATTTCACCCGATGAATGTTGGAAACCTTTCATCAGGTTATGAAAGTTCAGTGCCCTGTACTCCTTTAGGATGTTATTTAATGATTAAAAAAATTGAACCAAACTTAACTGGAAAAAAAGCTGTTATGATTGGTAGATCAAATTTAAATGGTAAACCAATGGCACAGTTACTTTTAAAAGAAAATTGCACGGTAACAATTACCCATTCTAAAACCAAAGATTTAAAAGTAGAATGCCTAGAGGCAGACATTATTGTTGCTGCTGTAGGTATTCCAGAATTGGTAAAAGCTGATTGGGTTAAAAAAGATGCAATCGTAATAGATGTTGGAATCAATAAAACTGAAAACGGTATAGTTGGAGATGTTGCATTTGATGAGGTTTCTAAAGTTGCAAGAGCTTTAACACCCGTTCCAGGTGGTGTAGGGCCAATGACAATCGCCTGTTTATTAAAAAATACTATTGAGTGTTTTAAAAGATCCCAAAAATAAAAACATCAATACAGGTGACAAAATTTATAATTTTCATATTTATAATTATCGCATATAACTCATCATTAATTGCCATGGATAAAAAACCTTATCATCATTTGCCTGATGGAACTTTTAGAAATCCAGAAGGATCACCTGTTAGAACTAGTCAAGCCAAGTTTTCATACACGCAATTCATTAAATTGAAAAAGAAAATAGATATTATCGTTCCAAAAGAACACGTTGTAGATAAAGAAAAAGTTTTATCTGATTTAGAAAAGTATAAAAATGAGGATTATATTGCTTGGATTGGTCATGCTACTTACTTAATTAAGCTAGGTGATACAACAATTATAACTGACCCTGTATTTTCAAAAAATGCTGGACCCTTAATTTTTGGCCCAGATAGATTTACTGAGCCTGCTTTAAATTTAAATGAAATTCCAAAGACTGACTTATTATTATTAACACATAATCATTATGATCATCAAGATATGGGAACTATTAGAAAGTATCCGTTTAAAGATACAAAAGTTTTAACACCTCTAAATCTTGGAAAATATTTTACAAAAAATAGATTTAACGATGTAAATGAAATGGATTGGTATGAGGAAATTCAGGTTAATGACGATCTAAAAGTAACTTTATTACCTGCAGTTCACTGGTCGAAGAGAAGCTTAACAGATATGAATAAAACACTCTGGGGTAATTTCTTAATTGAATATAAGGGTAAAAAAATCTTATTTGCTTGTGATACTGGTTATGGAAATATTTATAAAGAGCTAGGTAAAAAATATGGTCCAATTGATTTAACCATGATTAATATTGGGGCATATGACTTTAAACCCATGTTTGATAAATCAATTTACCACACAACACCAGAAGAAGCTTTAAATGTAGCTAAAGATTTAAGAAGTAAAAAGGTTATGGGAACACACTGGGGAACTTTTGTTTTATCTCTAGAACCCATTATGGAACCACCTGTACGATTTAAAGCTAGTGCAGAAAAATATGGTTTTAAAAAAGATGATGCTATTATCTTTAAAATTGGAGAGATGAACTCTTTAAAAAATATATTATCAAATTAAGATTATTTTTTTTCCATTAACCATAAAGCATTTTCACTTAAGAAAAATATTTTACCATTAGATGGATGAACTTGAATATCTCTTATTCTTCCAACATTATTCTTAAATATAAGATCTTCTTTCACATTAGTTAGATCATTAAATATTAATTTTCTTAAAGATTTATCTTTTAAAGAAGTAATTAGCGCATGCCCATTCCATTCTTTAAACTCATTTCCTTTATAAATTGTAATAGCACTAGTAGCTATTGAAGGTACCCAATATTGAATTGCTTTAGTAAAACCTGGCTTCCATTGGGGACCAATCTTTGTTCCTGAGTAATTTTTTCCACCCCAGCCTAAAATTTTCCATCCATAATTTTCTCCTTTTTTAGCTTCTCCAAACCAATCGCCACCTTTTGCTCCATGATTACTTAAATATATTTTCCCATCATAATCGGAGAGTGTTAAACCTTGTGGATTACGAACACCTATTTGATAAATTTCAGGTAACCAGTTTTTCTTACCTTCAAATTTTGGATTATCTTTTGGAATACTACCATCAGTATGAATTCTAATAATACTACCAGGATGCTTTGTGGGATCTTGAGCAATCATACCTTGGCCTCTTTCACCAGCTGACGCATAAATATAATCATCCTTAATCGCTAATCTTGAACCAAAATGATAACCAGAATCTATAGGAGGATTTGCTTGAAAAATATTTTTAAAATTTAATTCTTGTTTATTTAGTTGTGCTTTAGCAATGGATGTACTTGTTTTTGAATCTCCTCTATTTTCTGAATAAGAAATCCACAGAGTGTTATCTTGGTGAATAATATCTAATAATCCACCTTGGCCGACTTCTAAAAAATTAAGATTATGTTTAATCTCTGAAACTTCTTTTGAAAAAATATTAACAATTTTAATTTTTCCATTTTTTTCAGTAATAATGATTTCATTATTATTAATAAATGAAGATCCCCAAGGTTCATCCAGCTCTATTATTTTAGTGAATTTATAATTGTTGGAATAGCCTTTTGAAGCAAATAAAAGAAAAAAAATTATTAATAAAAAATATTTTTTCACCTTAAGAAAGTTTTGATCTACCCCCATCAACAGCTATTATCTGTCCAGTAATCCAAGAACTTTCTTCAGTAATTAAAAATTTCGCAAGTGCCGCAGAATCTTTTCCTTCACCCAATCTTTTTAATGGATGAGCTTTAGCAATACCTTCTGCAATTGCAGGATTTTTTAACATGGGCTCTGCGATTTTAGATTTTGATAAACTTGGTGCAATACAATTTACCCTAATATGTGGAGCAAACTCAGCAGCCAGTGTAACAGTTAACCCTTCAACAGCAGCTTTAGCAGAAGCAATAATTGTGTGATTAGTAAAACCTCTTTGAGCGGCAACAGTTGAAAATAAAACTACTGAGCCTTTGTTCTTTTTTAAACTTTCCTGAAATCCTTTTATAGCTTCAATGGCTGAATAAAGGTTTAGCTTCATGCATTTGTTCATATCTGCTTCTGTAACCATTCTTAATGGTTTTAAATCAATAGATCCTACACAATAAGCAATACCCTTAATTTCACTAACATCTGATTTTACTTTTTCTATAAATCCATTTTCTAAAACGTCAGCAACCGTATAAGAGCAACCCAGTTTTTCTGCAATTACTTTAGCTTCGCTTTCATTTCTTGCAACTAGATGAACATCATTACCTGAATTTTTTAATTGTTCAGCTAAGCTAGAACCTACAGAACCTGTCGCACCAAAAATAAGATATTTTTCTGACATATAATTTTTATTTAGTTATATTTA
>Ga0222670_1000720_pt1 | contig 13172 bp, 12 predicted proteins | sample AntAcemetagen732_FD_181148 | JGI IMG/M metagenome (GOLD analysis project Ga0222670, IMG submission 181148) | Saline water microbial communities from Ace Lake, Antarctica - #732 | ecosystem: Environmental > Aquatic > Non-marine Saline and Alkaline > Saline | place: Antarctica: Ace Lake... | reverse complement strand
CTTAAATACATTCAATTCAAAATGCCCATGAGATCCAGCAACTGTAATTCCAGTATGATTGCCTATTACTTTGGCACAAACCATTGTTACCGCCTCACATTGAGTAGGGTTAACTTTTCCTGGCATAATAGATGAACCAGGTTCATTTTCTGGTAATATTAATTCACCATATCCAGCACGAGGTCCTGAACCTAAAAATCTTACATCATTTGATATTTTCATTAATGCAACAGCACATGTATTTAGCGTGCCTGAAAAATTTACAATCGAATCGTGAGCCGCAAGTTCTGCAAATTTATTAGGGGCTGGTTTAAAAGGAATTTTTGTATACTTAGCTATTTCTTTAACAATTTTTTTATCAAAACCCTTTTTGGAGTTAATGCCCGTCCCAACAGCTGTTCCGCCTTGTGCTAAAAAATATATTTCCTTAAGTGCAAGCTCTATTCTCTCAATACATTTTTTTAGCTGTATCTGATAGCCTGAAAATTCTTGTCCAAGTGATAACGGTGTTGCATCTTGTAAGTGAGTTCTACCAATTTTAATAATATTTTTAAATTCTCTAGATTTTTTGGCTAATTCTTTTTCTAAAATTTTTAAACTCGGTAATAGTTTTGAGTTAGTCTCTTGAGCAACAGATATATGCATAGCTGTTGGAAAAACATCATTTGTTGATTGAGATTTATTTACATGATCATTTGGGTGAACAGGTTTTTTTGAGCCCTTTTTTCCACCCAATATTTCAATTGCTCTATTTGCAATTACCTCATTAACATTCATATTCGTTTGTGTGCCAGATCCTGTTTGCCAAACCTTTAAAGGAAAATTTTCATCTAACTTTCCTTTAATAACCTCATCTGAAGCCTTTATGATAGAATTAGTAATTTTTTTATTTATTTGCTTTTCTTTATAATGCACAAAAGCAGCAGACCTTTTAATAATTGCAATAGATTTTATGATGGAAATATTAACTAAAATTTTTCCAATATTGAAAAATTTGTTAGATCTTTGAGTTGATGCACCCCAATATCTATCACTAGGTACGTTGATACTTCCAATGCTATCGAATTCTTTTCTTAATTTCATTGATTAATATGTAATTAATAATTTAATATACTTATATATTAAATTTTAAAAAGTTACAGGAGCTAAATGTCAAATTTTAACAAAGTAAAAACTTTCATGGAAACTTTTGGTCAAGAAGTCAAAACTAAGCCATCTTTTAGCACTGATAAGATCAATAGTCTTAGATATGATTTAATAAAAGAGGAATTAGAAGAGCTTAAAGAAGCTATGAAAAATAAAGATCTTTTGGAAGTTGCAGATGCTTTAACAGATATATTGTATGTAACTTATGGGGCTGGACATGCGTTTGGCATTGATCTCGATAAGTGTTTTAAAGAAGTACAAAGTTCAAATATGAGTAAATTAGGTAAGGATGGCAAACCTATTTATAATGAGTCTGGAAAAGTTATGAAGGGTCCCAAATATTTCAAACCTGATCTAACTAAATTTGTAAATTGGTAGGGGCGTTCTGTTACCCGGTGCCCCAGACCGTGCTTCTATAATTAACCTAAGTTAATTATGCAGCAAGTGCGTAACTTTCGTTAGCATTTAAAGTTTTGCCCGTTACGGTGGAACAATTCCGAACGAAAGAATAACCTTTAGTCACCCGTCGATCCTATTTCACCCCCATAAATTTTAATGGTGGAGGTGGTGGGTACTGCCCCCACGTCCGTAATGGTTATTACGAAATTCGTTTATCGTTATAGTTGAATAATCCAACAATTTTAGTATAGCTATATATAGATAATTTTATACCAATTTTTAATTGTGTAATAAAATCTTAATTAAAACATATTGTATTGTATTAGATAAAATTTAAATGATATTAAAAAAAACCAGCCTACCTAAAGTTATTAAAAATATCCTGCTAGATAGAAAAGAGCCAATAAGTTTGGTTCATTTTGTGACAAATAGATGTAACGCTAGATGTTCCTTCTGTTTTATAGATTTTGATGATCCTAAAACTTTTTCACATGAATTAACCTTAGATGAAATCGATAAATTAACGAAAAACTTAGGCAATTCTTTGTTAAATGTTAATTTGACTGGCGGAGAACCTTTTGCAAGAAAAGATTTAGTTGAGATTGCAAAAAAATATTTACTTAACACTACCATACAATCAATTTATATTACTACCAATGCAAGTTTGCCAGATAGAATAAAAAATTTTGCAGAGGAGGTCACAGCTTTTGATAATCAAGTAGAGCTTACTTTTCAAATATCAATTGATGATATGCCAGAAAATCACAATAAAGTAAGAAAAGTAAAAAATTTATTTAATAATTGTATAGAAACTTACAGATTATTAAAAAAGATGGGCGATAACATAAATCCAGTTGTGAGTATTACAGTAACACATGAAAATTGTGATAATATAAAAGAAATCTTTAATTACCTTCATAAAGATTGTGGAATTGATGCAATTAAATGCACAATAGTAAGAGATGAAGGGGTTTACACCACACCAACAGATAAACAGAAAAAAATTTTAGAAGCATATGATTGGCTAACAAACGAAATAAAAGATAAGGTGCTATCAAAAGAAATTAAAAATTATAATTCTAACTCTCTTCAAGGACGTCTCCATCAAAAAAAAGATTTAATATCCTGGGAACTAATAAAAAAAATGTATCTACAACCCAAGTATATAAGTCCATGCCATGCAGGAAGTTTATTTGGAATTATATCTTCAAAAGGAAAAATACATCCTTGTGAAATATTAGAAGGTAAAGAGCTAGGTGATTTAAGAGAAAATGATATGAACTTTATGAAAATTTGGAATAGCCAAAAAGCGACAGATACAAAAAAATTTATTTTAGGATCTAAGTGCCACTGCACCTATGAATGTGCATTATCATATAATATTCTTGGTAACTGGCGATATCAGCTCAAATTAGCTGCTGCAGCGTTTAAGTTAGATTAGTTTTATTGAGAATGAATTCAAAGATTAATATAATTATTCCCTCAATACAATTAAGTTCAGAGCTTATTTTTTGTCTTATAAAACTAAACGATCAAACTTATAAAAATTTTTTTGTAACTATAGTTTTAGATTTTAATAATAAAATCAAAATACCTAAATTAAAATATAAGTTAAGAATATTAATTTCAGGAAAAAAAAACATGTCCTTTAAAAGAAATTTAGGAGCAAAAATTTTTCAATCCAATTTAATTGCTTTTTTGGATAGTGATGCTTATCCAAATAAAAATTGGCTTAAGATAGCTAATGATTATTTATTAAAAGAAAAAAATAAAATAATTGGTGGGCCAAGTATACCTTTTCCAAGGCAGAGCTATACAGAAATGCTATGTCATTATGCTAAAAGATCGTTTTTTGTAACTGGTTATCTTAATTTTAGAAAGTACAAAGCTAAGAGCAGATATTGTGACTGGTTAGAATCTTGTAATATGATTATGAGTAAAAATCTATATTTGAAACATGGGGGGATGAACGTAAAAAAATATTTAGGTGAAGATAAGGAATTAATAGCTAGAATGAAAAAAAAAGATAACTCAATAAAAGTTTTTTTTAATCCTGAATTGTTTATTTATCATAAAGAAAGAAATATTAAGAAATTTCTTTTACAAAGAATGGTATTTGGAACAGATTTGTTCAATATAATTAAATTTGGAAATGTAATAAAAAGTTTCCAACCAATTTTACCATTAGTAGTTTTTCTCTTCTTCATTTTGGTTTTATTTTACAAAGCAGAGTCAGGTTCAAATCTTTTATTTGCACTCTTTTTTTTATTATCAATTCAATTAATCATATTTTCAGATGTAAAAAAATATTTAAAAGGATTTAAAAAAATATTTTTAACAATAGGTGTAATAAATTTAGCTAATGTTGCTTATGCCTTGGGAAGTGTTTTGGCAATTTTAAATTTAAAAAACTTAATAAGTAGAAAGTTTTACCTAAAGTCGCGTAAAAATAAATGAGTTTAAAAAAAAAAAATATTTTATTCTTAATACCATTTGTGTTTTTTTTAAATAAATGGGTATTGTCATTTATAATTTACCCCAGTGATTTTTTAATTACAAAAGTGTTATTTGATACGCCAGACATTCAGTATTATCCAATAATAATTAGTCTAGCCAATTTTGATTTTTATCCAAGCCATAATGACATTATCCAAGCTGAAAATATCTTCACATTTCCATATGGATCTATTATTTTACATTCATTTCTCTATAAAATATTTGGATATATATCTATTTTACTTTCTGAATTTATATTCATTCTATTATTTTTTATTGTAACTTTTAAAATATTTAAACATATTGGTTTTTCATTTTCTTCTTCTATATTGAGTACTTTATTTGTATTATTTATTCCAATATTTTTGAACTTACTTTCAAGTTTTTCAATTCCTTACATTGAAGAATTAAGAACAACAATAAATTATTTTTTTTCAGTTAGGTTTCCAAGGCCTCAAGTTTCAGGGTTTTATTATTTAGCTTTTATATATCTGTCATTGAAATTTTCAAAAAATATAGAAAGAAACTTAAATAATAAATATGCTATTTATTTTGCAGTAATATTGGGACTTATTGTTAATAGTTTTTTTTATTTCTTTATTTATTGTTCTTTGGCTTTGTTATTTTTACTTATAGTAAATTATAAAAAAAATTTTTTTTTATTTATTAAATTAAATATTAATTTTTTATTAATTTTCTCTTTTATTTTCTTTATATTTTTAGTTCCATTTTTTTTACAATTGTATTTAGGTGAGCCAGATCATTCTGCTAGAATTGGTATGGTTGAAATTGATTTTAAAGATAAAATCTATTTAAATAAATTTTTCTTTAATTCAATACTTAGACCTGAGCCCCTTTTAATATTTTTTACCAGTATTCTACTGACATTTTTTATTTTAAAAAAATTTGATAAAGAAAAATTATTTAATAGAATTAATATTTTTTTTATTTGTATATTGCTTCAATAGTAACTCCTTTTTTATTTATTACTTTCAGCCCAAAAGTTATAGCCATGTATCATTTTGCTGACTATATTTTGATGAATGGATTGCTTTATATAATAATTGGTTTTATCTCGATTTCGAATTTTTATTTAAAAAGATTAAAAGAAAATTATCTAATGAAATTTTTTGTAATCTTAATTATTTTTGCTTTAATTTCACTACAAAATTATAACATTTTATTAGCTAGTGGAGATAGAGATCATGTCAATAAATTTAATCAAATAATATCAGATAATAATATTGTTAACTCAAAAACTAATTTATTTACAAATGATATTTTCTTCTCACAAACATGGCTTTTGAACAATAACCCAAATTTAATTATTAGTGATGGGTTTACTAATGCAATCAAGGATGAGCAGATTGTAAATAATTTAATTAAAGGTTTAAAATTAATTGGTATTAACAGTAATGAGTTTAGAAAAATAATAAATTTTGAAGGTAAAACCCACTATGGAAGAAATCCACTAACAACACTATTATTCAATTATAAGTATCAGGCAAATAAGTTTCGTAAATTTTCTAAAGATGATCAGTATACATCGCCCCAAAATGCTTTAATAAAAAAAATTTCACCATTAAGAGTGATGATAAATATTTTACCTATAGATCAAAAAAAATTACTAATCAGAAAATTTGATCAAGAAAAAAATGTTAAGAATGATTATGGTAGATTTTTTGTTGTTATAAATACAGACATAATCCCTAATTTTTTTATGAATAAAAATTATGATGATTTTGATATTTTGTATAAGAAGGGCAATATTCTTATTTTAAGAAAAAATTAAATTTTTTCAGCAACTACTTTTTATTCTGAACGAGTTAAAATACCTAATTGACCTTTTTCTTCAAATGCCAACAAAATCATATTGTTATTATCAGAATATTTAATATCCCTAATTCTTTCTCCTACAAATATTTTTTCAATAAAAATTATCTTATCAAAATTTTTATTTAGTTTAATTCTAAAAATACTTCTTCCATAAAGTGAGGTTACCAAAAAATTATCAATCCACTTTTCGGAAAAAGCATTAGGTAAAGATATTAGCTCAGATATTCCAATAGATGGTATAAAAGCGTATATAGGTTCTTCAAAATCATTATTTTCATGACTCTTTTTGTAGTATGTAATTAAGTTATTTTTAGAATATTTTTCACCATAAGATGCAATTGGCCATCCATAATTTTTTTTATAGATAATCTTATTAATTTCATCACCACCTCGTGGTCCGTGTTCAGTCATTAAAATTAAATTATCCTTTACTAATAGTCCTTGACCATTTCTGTGGCCAATAGAAAATATTTCATAATTTTTAGATATAAAATCTTGAAAAATTATTTTACCATAAATTGATTCTTTATTTTGTGGTTTTGAGTCAGGATAATCCACATCATTATCTCCAGTGGTAAATAATATTCCCTCACTCCCATTATGGAAATATTGTTGCATCCTACCACCTTGAATATTTCTCCCACATTCGTTTGTAATAAAAAAGTCTTTAAAATTTAATGTTTCATCATTAATATTTGCAGACACTATTTTGAATTTTTTACAATTAGAGTTACTTTCTCTAATTGAAATGAAAATTTCATTCTTTATAATTAAAGTATCAAGTACTCTTTTTGCTTTTAAATTTGACTCAATCTTTTTTATATAAATGAGTTTTTTTTTAGTTTTTATTTCTATATTATCAATTTCAAAAATTTCAGCATTGTTATTAATTATCCAGGTTTTTTTATTATCTAAACTCTCTATATAAAAAGAATTTAAGCCAGATTCATCAAAGTAATTATTTGAGGTTGAATTTTTAGATTTTAAAAAATTTAGATCTATTTTTTTTAATGAAATTTTCTGAAATTGTGTTTTTGGTAAAAATTTTATATTATAATCATTTTTAAAATTTTTTACTAAATTTTCATTAAATAATAACTTTATAATAATTTGTGCTCTATCAGGTAAATAGCTCCAAAGATGTTTTTTTACAAAATTTTTATTATTATAAAGTAGAGTAGTTGTTATTATCGTTAAAACTATTATCAATAAGGGAATAAGAAAATTTTTTTTTTTAAACATAAAATTTATACTTTTGTATTGTTTAATTTGTAATATAGTCAATAAAAGAGATTCTCAACATTTATAATTTTAATAATAAAGCAAATGAACTTAACTAAAGAACAATTACAAGAAATTAAAGATCAACAGGCTCAACAGAATGAAACTAAAAGAGTTACTGCCCCAGAACTTGAAAAAATTCTTTATGAAGCGATACCGGCTTTAGACCATGGTTTTGTAAGAGTAATTGATTATATGGGTGATGACACATCTATAGTTCAGTCTGCTAGAGTTTCTTACGGAAAGGGAACCAAGCAAGTTTCAACTGACAAAGGATTAATAAAATATTTAATGAGACATTGGCACAGTACCCCATTTGAAATGTGTGAAGTTAAATATCATGTTAAACTTCCTATTTTTATTGCAAGACAGTGGATTAGACATAGAACAGCAAACGTAAATGAATATTCAGCACGGTATTCTATTTTAGACAAAGAATTTTATTTACCATCAGCAGAAAATTTAGCAGCGCAATCTTCAAGTAACAGACAAGGTAGGGGTGATGTCATTGAAGGTGAACAAGCAAAAGAAGTTTTAGAACTTCTAAAAAATGATGCTGATAGAACTTATGATAATTATGAGATGATGTTGAATGAAAGATTTGACGGATCAACTATTGATGAAAATAAAAAAGGACTAGCTAGAGAACTTGCGAGAATGAACTTAACTTTAAACACATACACGCAGTGGTATTGGAAAACTGATTTATTAAACTTGATGAATTTTTTAAGATTAAGAGCTGATAGTCATGCCCAATACGAAATAAGAGTTTATGCAGATATCATGTTAGATACTGTAAAGAAATGGGTTCCAATTACTTATGATGCATTCATGGATTATAGAGTGGGTGGAACAGAAGTTTCAGCTAAAGGAAAAATTATAATTCAAAAACTTATTAAAGGTGAAGATGTTAATCCAGATAGTTCAGGCTTATCTAAAAGAGAATGGAATGAGTTGATGATTGCTTTTGATTTAAAAAATAAAGTTCTTTAAAAATTAATGAATTAAAATGATCAAACTTAAGTATCGTCCAGAAATCGATACATTAAGAGCAATAGCTGTATTAGCTGTAATAATTTATCACGCAAATTTTTATCTATTTGGTAATCTAGTTTTTTCAGGTGGATATTTAGGTGTTGATATTTTTTTTATAATCTCTGGATACTTAATAACTTCTATAATTTTAAAAGAGTTAATAGAGAAAGATAGTTTTTCATTTAAAAACTTTTATATAAAAAGAATTAAAAGAATATTACCAGCTTTATTATTTGTAATGCTGGTGTCAATCCCTTTTTCTTGGATTTATTTATATCCAACTGACCTAGTAAGTTTTTCAAAATCAATTTTATATTCTTTAGGATTTACCTCGAATTTCTATTTTCATTTTTCTGGCCTAGAATACGGATCTCCTGAAGGCTTATTGAAACCTTTTCTACATACCTGGTCCTTATCTGTTGAGGAACAGTATTATATTCTATTTCCAATTGGGTTAGCGTTTGTATTCAAATTTTTTAGAAAACATCTTCTTTATTTTTTTTTAATTTGTTTTGTTATCAGCTTATTATTAGCTGATTGGGGCAGTAAAAATTATACTTCAGCTACTTTTTATTTTCTACATACAAGAATCTGGGAATTAATTTTAGGATCATTACTCGCATATTATGAAATTAAACTAGGTCATAGAGGGCAAAACAAAATTTTCTGTCAAATATTCCCAATTCTAGGTTTAGCGTTAATTGTTTATTCATTTTTTTCTTTTGATGGCAAAATTTTTCACCCATCATTTTACACATTGATACCAGCAATAGGTGTTAGCTTAATCTTATGGTTTAACTATGAAGACAATTTTATACTAAAGATATTATCCTATAAAGTATTTGTTAAAATTGGTTTAATCTCTTATTCCTTATATCTTTGGCATTATCCAATATTTTCATTTGCAAATCATTTAGAAATTTTTTTTAATAATAATTTAGAAAAATTTTTATTGATATTAGTCACATTTATTTTATCAATATTCACATATTATTTTATTGAACAACCAGCTAGAAAAAAAGTTTCTCTAAAGATTATCATTTCTTCATTAGCAATAATTTTTTTCATTATTGCGACTTATTCGGTAACCGTTATTACAATGGAAGGGTTTACTAATAGATTAAAAGTAAAAAATTATCAAAAGAAACATACCTTTCTTTATTTAGAGCAAGATAATGAAGCTTGTTTTGGCAGAATTTGCAATTTTGGATCAAAAGAAAAAAAAATAATTTTGTTAGGTGACTCACATTTGGGAAGTCTTGCATACGATCTTTATGATAAAACTAAATCTGACTACTCCTTTTTAAGCATTACAAGTGCAGGATATTTTCATTTAAAAAATGTTAACCAAATAAACAAACATTCAAAAAAAATTAATATAGATTATGATAATTTAAGAATTAAAATTGATGAGATTTTAAAAAAATCTAAAAATAATATAATAATTTTAGGTGGTGTAACTTCGTTATATTTTTATAACAAAAGAATAGAAGATAGAGCTTTACATTGGGATAATCTTTTTGTTGATAAAAAATCTAAAAAACATGACCCACAAGTTGTTGAACAAGCTTTCATTGATCTTATTGATGAATTGTCAAAAAATAATGAGGTGATCCTTTTATATCCTATTCCTGAAGTAGGTAGAAATTTACAAAAAAAAAAATTTGAAAATATGGTCAGAGTATTTAACTATAAGTATTCAGATTTTTTAAAGCAGAATAAAGAGGTAATCGAATTTTTTGATAGCATAAACAAGCCCAGAGTTCATAAAGTTTATTCATATAAAGCATTTTGTAACAAAGAATCTATTCCTTTATGTTCAACTCATGATAAAAATAACTTTTTCTTTTATGATGGATATCATCCTTCACTTATAGGTGCAAAAATGATTAATGATTTAATTATTAAAAAAATTAATTATCTAAATAAGTAGCTCTTATTTTTTTAGCAAATTTTAAATAAATTTTAGAAATTTCATGTTCAGGATTAGCCTCAACAATTGGTTTTCCCTCATCACCACATTTCCCAACTTCAGGATTTATTGGAATTTCTCCTAAAAACTCTTTTTCAAACTCATCGGCAGTTCGTTTAACTCCACCTTCGCCAAAAATTTTATATCTCTTACCATCATCGCCAGTAAAATAGCTCATGTTATCAACTAAGCCTAAAATTTTAACCCCAAGCTTATCAAACATTTTAATGCCTCTTTTAACATCAAGAAGAGCTACTTCTTGAGGAGTTGAAACAATGATTGCTCCATCCATTTTAATTTCTTGAGAAAAGGTTAATTGAGTATCGCCAGTCCCTGGAGGCATATCAACAATAATGAAATCTAAATCTTTCCAACCAACTTTTTGTGTAAATGTTTTAATTGCACTCGTAACCATAGGTCCACGCCAAATCATTGGGGTTTGCTGGTCAGCAAGAAAGCCAATGGACATGCATTGAATGTCATATTTTATAATTGGAGTTAAAGTTTGGCCATCACTTTTTGGCTTTTCATTAATATCAAACATTTTTGGAATTGAAGGACCATAAATGTCAGCATCAAGTAAACCAACTTTGCAGCCAATTTGTTTTAAAGCTAAAGCTAGATTAGTTGCAAAAGTTGATTTTCCAACTCCTCCTTTTGCGCTTGATACGGCTATTGTAAATTTTGTTCCTAAAATTGGGTTCTTTGTAAACTTTTTAGGCTCCAATTTTTTTTTCATTGCGTCATTTAGTTCTGGCTTTTTGTCTGTCATATTTTCATCATTACTTGTTTTTTATGAGAAAGACATTATATACTTTGTCATATATGTCAGATGATTTTCAAGGTAGAGGCGGAAGTCCATGGGGAACACCTCCAGGTGGAGGAAACGGTTCTGGAAAAGGGCCTACACCACCTGACATTGATGCAATTATTAGAGATATTCAAAGTAAAATAAATAAATTTTTACCTGGTGGAAGCTCGTCAGGAGGAAAACCAATTATATTAGTTTTAATTATTTTAGCCTTCGTATGGTTAGCAAGTGGCCTATATAGAGTGCTTCCAGATGAACAAGGTGTTGTTCTTAGATTTGGTAAGTTTGTGAAAACTACACAACCAGGATTAAATTATCATATTCCATTTCCAGTAGAGGCTGTTGAAACACCAAAAGTTACAAAAGTTAATAGAATGGACATTGGTTTTAGATCTGAAAGAGAAAGTGGCTTTTCACAAGGTGGAGGAGTAGCAGATATACCTCAAGAAAGCTTAATGTTAACAGGTGATGAAAATATTGTTAATATCGATTTTTCAGTATTCTGGATAATTAAAGACGCAGGAAAATTCTTATTTGAGGTTCAAGACCCAGAAAGTACAGTGAAAGCTGCTGCAGAAACTGCAATGAGAGAAGTTGTTGCTAAAAGTAATATTCAATCAATTTTAACTGAAGGAAGAGCAAAAATTGAATTAGAAACACAAGAAATTATTCAAAAAATATTAGATGAATACAATAGTGGTATTCAAGTAACTCAAGTACAAACTCAAAAAGCAGATCCACCTAATCAAGTAATTGATTCATTTAGAGATGTTCAAGCTGCAAGAGCAGATATGGAAAGATCAAAAAATGAAGCTGAAGCTTATGCAAACGATGTGATCCCAAGAGCAAGAGGGGAAGCTGCAAAAATTATGCAAGCAGCGGAAGCTTATAAACAACAAGTAGTGGCTCAAGCAGAAGGTGAAGCTAGCAGATTTATTTCTATCTATGAAGAGTATGCAAAAGCAAAAGAAGTTACACAAGAAAGAATGTACTTAGAGACTATGGAAAAAGTTTTAGCTGATATTGATAAAGTAATTATAGAAAAAAATGCAGGTTCAGGTGTGGTGCCATATTTACCATTGCCAGAGCTGGGCAAAAAAAAGGTAAGTAACTAATGAAAGTGCAAAAAATTTTATTACCAATAATTATTGCAGTAGGAGCATTAGCGTTTCTATCGATGTTTATAGTTAAAGAGACAAATCAAGCAATTGTCCTTCAATTTGGTGACCCTAAAAGAATTATTACGAAACCAGGTTTAAATTTTAAAATTCCTTTTATTCAAAACGTTGTTTTTTTAGATACAAGAATTTTAAATTTAGATACACCGCCTGAAGAAGTTATTGCATCAGATCAAAAACGTTTAATAGTTGATGCATTTGCAAGATTTAGAATTGTAGACCCGTTAAAATTTTATATTTCAGTTGGTAATGAAAGAGTTGCAAGATCAAGACTGGCGACAATCATTAACTCAAGACTGAGAAATGTATTAGGTCAACAAGAGTTACAAACCTTGCTTTCAAAAGATAGAACTAAACAAATGTCTTTAATTCAAGAAGGCGTTAACACTGAAGCTGAAAGTTTTGGAATTAAAATAGTAGATGTTAGAATTAAAAGAGCGGACCTTCCTCAAGCAAACAGTGATGCAATTTATAGAAGAATGCAGACTGAAAGGGAAAGAGAAGCAAAAGAATTTAGAGCAAGAGGTGCTGAGATGGCAGTTACGATCACTTCAACTGCAGACAAAGATGTTTCAGTAATTTTAGCAAATGCGAATAAAGATTCTGAGATCATGAAAGGTCAAGGAGATGGTGAAAGAAATAAAATTTTTGCAGAAGCCTTTGGAAGAGATGCAGAATTTTTTGCTTTCTACAGAGCGATGCAAGCTTATGAAACTGCTTTAATTGGTGGGCAGACATCTTTAATTTTATCACCTGATAGTGAATTCTTTAAATTTTTCGGTAACATAAAACCTAAAGATTAATCTAAAATAATGAAGGAGCTAATTATAGCTTTTGGTCTTTTCTTATTTATAGAAGGAATATTGTATGCCTTATTTCCATCAAAAATGAAAAGTATGTTAAAAAAAATGGAAATGATAAAAAACTCACAATTAAGAAGTGGTGGGCTAATTTTCGCAGTTATAGGGTTTGTAATTATTTGGTATATTAAAAGTTAAAATGATAAAAATCAAAAAAA
>Ga0222670_1000719_pt1 | contig 13189 bp, 1 predicted proteins | sample AntAcemetagen732_FD_181148 | JGI IMG/M metagenome (GOLD analysis project Ga0222670, IMG submission 181148) | Saline water microbial communities from Ace Lake, Antarctica - #732 | ecosystem: Environmental > Aquatic > Non-marine Saline and Alkaline > Saline | place: Antarctica: Ace Lake | collected... | reverse complement strand
TACGAGAAATGACAAAAAATAGAACCTTAAATGCTAGAAAAAAACAGTATAAAAAAATTAAACTAAATTAGCTAAACACTCTTTTATTTTTTGACCTGAAAAGTTCAAATTCATTTGACGACATACAAGTGGCCTTTTGCTGCCAATTTTTTTGGCAACATAGAAACCCCTGTACTCATGCAAATAACCGGACACTCCAGAGAGAGTACCTTTCTAAACTATATAGGGGTAGGAGAAAACAAGGATATTTACGCCAATAATTTTATGGAGGGACTTTTGGCTATTAAGACTAGTAAAACCTACTAAAATCCTTTCTATTTCTCTCTCTAAATGAGGAGAGATCAAAGCTTAAGAAAATTTCGAAAGCGCTAGGGCTTGCGATTTTACTAAGACCCATAGGGTTTGTATAGCTAAAGCCTACGTTTAAAGACTCTATTTTCATGCCAGCAGAAAGTCCAATCTGGAATAGATTAAAGCCACCTAAACTAGAAATATGCTCTTTTAAGCCAAAAAACATATTGCCCATAATTAAATCTTGATAAAGATCTACTCTGGTATTTACTCCCTGTTTACTGACCACCTGAAAAAGATGCAAATAAGAATAATCAGGTAAACGCCCTTGTTTGTATTTGTTAAGGTTAAACTCATAAGCAAATTGAGCAGAAATAAGCATATCTAAATTATATACCTGTTCAGAAAACTCGGTCGATAGCTTGGGCTTATTTAAGTGTTTAATAGCTAGGCCAAAAGACATGTTGTAATCATTGTGCGCCATAAAAGAAGCGCCAAAATCTACAAAACCCAAATTCTCAGCAATCACAACAGGATCTGAGGTTTGAGTATTTACTTGGCCTGTTAAAATATCTATTTGATCAGAAAAAACTAAGGAGCCATAGTCAAAATTATACCCCCCAAAACCAGCAGTAATTCCAGGATACACATACCATTGATTTTCCAATTTCAATTTATAAATATATGATAGCTTGGCCTGAGAATTACGAAGGCCAGCATTGTCTAATTGAGTGTTCATGTACTCCAAGCCCAATTGAAAATTGTTTTCTTCAAAATATGCGGTAGCAAAAGCGTATTGGTGTTGAGAAACACTGTTGGCCTGAGCACTGACAAATTCACTAACAATTCCAACTTTGGAAGGATCTTTAAATCCAAAATAACTAGGATTTGCAAAGTGTGGCAGGGTATTCAAACTGTGAATAAAACGATCCTGCGACAGGGCGGTTTGAATCTTTAGAAATCCAAAAGCTATAATTAACAGATATGTAAAGTAATTATACCTCATTATCTAATCAATACCCCCTCTCCAATTTCAGATACCTCTTGCTCATCATGGGTAATAGCCCTAAAGGCGTATCTAAAAGATTTGTTAGTGTAAGGAGCCCCTGTAGTGCTATAGGTGCCATCCCACCCCCAGGCTTGTTCTGTTAGAAAGTCCTCTACAGTAATAGAATAAATGACGTTGCCCCACATGTCAAATATTTGAAAATTAAAAGAGACTACTCCTGTGAATTTTGCCTCAAAAATATCATTTATGCCATCATTATTGGGAGAAAAAGCAGAAGGAAAAATAATCAAATAGCCTTTGCCTACTCTAACATCTTTAGTGATTTCTTTATAGCAACCAAGAGTATTATAAAAACGTAAGGTTACTTCAAAGCTGCCAGGTGTCTTATAGGTGTGAGTGATATCCGTTGTAGCCTCGTTTTCTGCATTGACCAACAAAATATCTGTGCCATCTCCAAAATTCCATTCCATATAGCTATACATGTCCTCAGAAGTATTTGTAAAAGTAACCTCCTGGTTAGCAATAATCTGTCCAGACTGCTCAAAATCCCTTGAAGTATAAGAAAAATCTGGTGTTCCTACTCCTGTGTTTATTGGGAGGGAAATACCGCAACCAAATTCATTTAAAACATTTAAAATCGCCTCTTCTACTGGGTTGTCTATAGTTACTTCATACAAGTCATTACCAAGAGAGACATTACTCACTAAGCCACCGTTATAATAGAAACTAAAGTTTTCTGAATTGCTGTCAAAAACTTTAATCTGAAGACTGCCAGGCTCTCCAATACAAAGAGACCTGTTGAGGAAAGGCCCCTCTAAAACCTTAATGGTTTCAGGAGTTTTAAATGTATAAAACTTAGTGAATGAACTAGCTTGTGAGTTGGCGCAACCCAAAGCTAATGAGTTTATTTTAAGTCTGTAACGACCCTCTGTTAAATTGTTAATAGCCAGTAGGTTTTTGCCTATTTCTTCATATGTAGGGGTTGGATCTATTTCTGTGCCAGGAATTTCTTTTTCCCAGATAATATTATAAGGTAATAAGCCTCCACTAACTTCAATGTTAATAGCTGCGTCTGCAGCATTTAAACCACAACTTAAAGGACTTATCACTTCTGAAATTGAGATGGGATCTATATTATTTATTAAATTAAATACTATAGCTTCCGTTTTACAATTTTTTGCATCTATAATAGTAAGCTCATAACTACCCTCATTTAGCTGGATAGGTTCAAGACTCTGACTGTTGAAATTATTGGGTCCTTCCCAAGAATAAATATAATAAGGCAGTCCATCTGTACCAATGAATGGGTCTCCGCCCTTAATGAATGTTGGATCTGGGAAAGTGACGGCATTATCACAAATATCTAAAACTATGTTTGTCTCTCCTAAATAAGTAATTGGAACATAATTTAAAGTAAAGAACTCTGAAATTTCACATGATAACCTTCCAGGGTTTGCCGAATCCGTCTGTGATACTATTTTTAATTCGTAATCACCATTTTCTAAATCTCTTATAGTATAAAGCTCTGTAATTTCGTTGTATTTAAAAACACTGCTTTGTTCTGTTCCTAAGAAAATTTCTGTGCTGTCTAAATAAAAACTAACTGCTGTATTACTCTCCAATGAAAAACTATAACTACCCTTCTCATTCTCACAAGTTGGATGAGTCACTAAAGTATCTGAAAGTGTAATACTTGGAGCGCTAAGCGTATAAAACGCCTCAAAACTTTTAACAGTCTCATTATTACAGCTTATTATAGTTGAACTTATTTTAAGCCTATATATTCCCTCTGCCAGATCACTTAACCTTAAAATATTACTTCCCAAAGCCGTGTAGGTTGGGCTTGCAGTCCCACTTGCTGGAACTTGTAAAGCCCAGTCAATTGTGTATGGTATTTGCCCACCGCTTACAGCTATTTGAATGCTTCCTCCATTAATGTCTTCGCCACAACCTGGTTGAACAATAGTTTCAACTACTGAAATAGGATCTATGTCATTAGAAAAATTGAAAATAATAGGCTCAGTTATACAATCATTAGAATCTTGAATCCTAAGCTCATAACTCCCCTCTATTGGAAGTATAGGCTGAGCACCCTCATAAATGAAGTTATTGGGTCCTGTCCATAGGTAATTGTAATAAGACAGTCCATCTGTACCAATGAATGGGTCTCCGCCGCTAATAAAACTAATGTCTGGGTAAAGCGCCGTGTTATCACAAAGGTCTATGGTTATATTGGTTTCCCCAGAATAAGTAATAGGTTGATATCCTGTCACGGTAAAGTTGTCAAAAAGATCACAGCCTTCTAAAGTCTCACTTCCAACTCCTGTAGGGATTTGTTCTACTACCCTTAGGGTATAATCTCCTTCTAAAAGCTTAGACAAGGTATATTTCTGATTGTTATTGTTAAGTATAAATGTACTTGACAAAGATGCAGAAGGTAATATTTCATTCCCGTTTAAATAGTATTTAATCGCATTTGTAAAATTCAATTTAAAAGTATAGCTAGCCTCCAAATTGTCACAGGTAGTATCTGTTAGAGAATTATCATAAATTTTAAGGTTGGACTCAGCAATACTGTAGGTCTTAATAACTGTATTACAGGCGGAGGTATTAGAGTCTGTAATAGTAACCCTATACTCTCCTGGGGAAAGCTCGTCCAATAGTAATTTGCCACTACTCCCGTTAACCACTGCCCATTCATAGCAATCTATAGTACAGGTAGAAGTAGTAGAAGAAACCACACCTCCAGCAGCTGCTTTTGGACTCCATTTTTGCCAAACAATAGAATAAGGCTCTATCACTGCAGCAGAAAGGGTTAGGCTTATACTAGCGTCGGCAGCATTTAAAGAACAACTGCCTTGGTTAATTGTTTCTGTGACAGAAAAAGCATTTTCTACGGGAGGAACAGTTATCTGTTGACTTACGCTACACCCGTTTATGTCAGTAGCGACCACTGTGTAAGACCCCCCTGCTGTAACTGCTATGGTGTTTGTGCTGCTAATCCTGTTAAAATTAGGTCCAGTCCACTGATAAAAATATCCTGGAGATCCGCCACTCACATTGACACTGATTTGACCTTCTCCACCGCAGGTTATGGGAATTAAATCTGAGGTTTCACTAAAATCAATGCTAAGTGCCTCAGGCACAGTAATAGTAACGTTAAAGGGCTGTGCAGGCGTTATTACACAATTATTACTATCTGTAAATACAATAGTATGAGCGCCTGCTGCAAGCCCTGTGATTTCTTTTGTAATCAGAGTGTTAGAAGCCGTTCCAAAACTCACCGAACCACTACCGTCCACACTGTACTTATAAGGAGCGGTACCTCCAGCAATTTCGAATGTTGCACTCCCGCCGTTTTCTGAAAAACAAAGGGGGTTATTTGTAGTGAGTAACCTGGCAGTAAGAGCTGCTGGCTCCTTAATAGTGTAGGTTTTTTCTAAAAAACAGCCAATTATTGCAGTAGAAATTTTGAGTGTATAAACACCCGCTCCCAAACCACTAATAGAAGGCGTGTTAGAAGCTCCAGGAACAGCTGTGCCATTACTTTGGGTCCAAGTATAATTGAGTCTTTGTCCACCTGAATCTGCAATCACAGCAATAGAGGCATCAGAGGCACCATTACAGGAAAGCACTTCATTGGTAATGACCTCGTTAGTGATTTTTATTTCTTCTACAGAACCCACGGTAAGATTAGTTGTAGCTGTACAACCAAGAGCATCTGTCACAACCAATGCATATTGTCCTGGCGCTAAGTTATCTATGTCTTTGGTAACAAATCCTATGTTATCTGGGCCTGTCCATGCATATGTATAAGGCGCTTGACCTCCTTGAATAAAAGGATCTGCTCCAGTTTCTGTAATTACAATACTTCCATCATTCACTCCAAAACAAGTAGCATCTGAGATGCTAATTTTATTTTCTACAAGCACTAAAGCATTAGGCATAGTAACTGTTTCAGAAATTGGTGAACAAGCTCTTATTCCATTTTCTGCAAGAGTAACTGTATAGGTAGCTCCTTTAATTAAATTTGGAAAAGTATAAGATCCTCCATCAGTCACTGCAGCAGAAGTAGGTGCTTGATTTGCAGCTGTTAAGGTATATATATAGTTTTCTAAACCACCCGCACCTGTAGCCACTATATTCCCTTCACAGGTAGCACTTAGCGTTAGGGTTAATGGAAGTGGCTCAGTAATAACAAAATTCTGAGATACAGTCTGGCAAACAGGAACTATTGATCCTCCAATGGTGTTAGTATAGGTGCTGATCGTTAGATTATAGGTCCCAGCTCCTAAACCGGTAGCTGCCATAGAAGATAATCCAAAGCTAGCATCCCCAACCTTAGTCCAAGCAAAAGAGGGATTTGGGTGGTCCGTAGAAAAATCTGTTAAGGCCACATTAATAGAACCGTCTGAGAGTCCGTTACAACTCACATTTAAAATTCGAGTGGTATTAATAGTGGCGTTATCTATGGTAGTTGGCGTTACTGTAGTAATAGTTACTACTCCAGTTGGAATGGAATTACAAGAGACACTATTAATGGTATTTACTGCCACCCTTCTAAAGGCAGTGGTGGCATTGAGTGGGGTAGTGAAAGTAAGGTTTGAATTGGTGGCGCCTGTTACCTGACTCCAAATAGCCCCTGGATTGTTTATTCTAGATTCCCAAAAATAGGTAATCACACCCCTGCTATCATTACTTGCTGCTCCAGACTCCTCAATAGGGTATGCAGGAATAGATCCAGCACAGACCAATAATTCTTCTGTAGTTATAGCGCCCGCATTTACTTTATTTATAATCATTTCAAAGGCCGGGGTATAAGTGTAATTTACCCCACAAGCTACTCCTGCATTTTCTATACGCACGCCTCTTCTGTAAAAAATAGTGTCTGTTAGGCTACCAATTGTAATGGCTGCTGTGGTTACACTATTGGTGCCGCTTAGTACATTAGTCCAGCCATTTATACCATTGGTAGACTGATCCCAAATATAGGTTTGGCCTGTATAAGAGCTGGTTCCTGTGGCCGTAAGTGTAAAGCCAATATGGTCTGCACAAAGTGCGCTGCCAGTGCTGGCAGTTAGGGTTCCTGCAGCCAACACCTTATCTACAACAGTAAAGATGGGTGCCACTGTACTGGCACAGCTGGCATTGTTAGTGACCGTCAGTCTATAGCGCCCTACAGCTAAATTTTCTAAACTTAGAGTGCTAGATAAAGTAACAGAAGCGTCTACAGAATTATTGTCATTTAATTTTTCCCACTTATAACTGTTAAGTCCCAATGCGGGTTCTACATACTCTACCGTCATTTTAGTAACTGTCCCCTTGTTGGAAATATTAGTAGATACCCCAAAAGGAGTGGCAGTATCACTGGCCGTAAGCGTTATAATACGGCCGGAACTTGCTACATTAACACTTGGTGCAGAGGCAATTATAGCAGTTAAACTTGCTGTCAGGCTTTCTAAACTGGTGTTGCTTAATGTTGCCGTATAGGAATAAGTAGTGCTCCCTACAGTCACTTCGTATCTCCCAGTAGGAGTATAGGTGCCTGCTTGCGTATAAGTGCCAGATAAAATGATGTTTACTTTCTGGGCCTGAGCCACTTGAGAGCCTCCTGTAATTACTGAGCTTGGTATGGTAATACTCCCAGTCGCTTCTCCAGGACAAGCAGGCGCAGTGATAAGTGCAGCAGGATCTGCTATGGTCACTACAGCTGCGTCTAATACATTTATTAAAACGGGATTGGAATAATCCGTACAGAAATTACCAGTACTAATTTCCTGCCTGATTCCTCTTCTTACATAAATAGAGGAGGCTATGGAGTTAGAAATAGTAAGAATTCTATTTCTGTCTGAGCCTGCATAATTTCCTGAGAGGCTTATAAGGCCCCAGCTATCAGAAATATTAGTCCCCTTAGATTCCCAAAAAGCAGTAAAGGTGCTTTGGTAATCTGGAACACTAGCTTCATTGGCATCACTATTGGCTCCAATTACAATAGGGTTTGCAATGCTGGTACAGGTATTAAGTACATTTTCTGTAACTGGATTGGTGAGGAAATCTATTTTACCTGGGCTAATGTTTATGACATTAATTGCAAATACATTACTGCTAAATATTTCACATGTCGGGGAATTCGCTCCAGTAGCTACAAAACTTACTTTAACCCTAAAATACTCTTTGGCATATAAGGCTGGAAGTGTGTAATTGTTTCCACTTACAAAACCGCCGTTTCCGTCACTTATTGGAGTCCAAATACTTTGGTCTGTAGACCTCTGCCATTCTTTTACAATCCCTTCTACCGCATCTACAGCCGAAGCATTGTTTATACTTAGTACTCCCCTGCTAAGGTCTGAGGCACAAACTGTATTTACAGTGCTCACCAAACTAGGTTGGACTAGGTCTTGTTTCACTACAACGGTGAAAATATTTGAAAAGTTTTCGTCTTCATTGCTATCGTCACAGGTAACGGTGACTACTCCAGAAAGAATGCTAGACAAGACCTTGCGTTTAAACAAGGTGGTTTGAGTAAGGGCTGCTGGGGTGTGGTTCTGTGTGTTGGCCCCTACAATTAGCGCCCAATTATTCCCGTTATCTATGCTCTGGTACCACTCAAAAGATTGAGTACCACTAACAGTATAAGGAATGCTGCCATTAGAAAACTCTAATGGCGTGGTGTTGTAACACACTTCTATAACGCCACTATCACTATTTCCTGCATATTGTATAGTTCCTGGAGTAGCGGTGTTGATGGCAATTTTTAAACCAGGAGTATAAGAATAGTCTGCTGCACAAGTGTTCCCTCCTCCAATATTGCTGTTCACTCCCCTTCTAAACCAGGTGGTCTTAGTAAGGGTGTTAGTGACAGAGTAGGTAGCAGTGGTGACAGTAACAACTCCATTTTTTATAGTGGTCCAATTGTTGCCATTTGGAGATTGCTCCCAAATATAAACTGGTGTGGTGAGCGTAGCGGTTCCCGTCACAGTGAAAAATGGAATACTACCACTACAAACAATACCTCCCAAGCTGCTGGTAAGAGTTCCTGCTACTATAGGATTTGGGTTTGTAAGGTCAAAGGTGGGTGTTACAGTGACCGTGGTGCAGGCAATATTATTGGTGACCGCTAATTGGTAGCGGCCAGAGGATAAACCAGTTAAATTAAGGGTGCCTGGATTAGCAAAATCAGTGTCTACAACCGTTCCTTCGTCTCCTAAAAACTTGGTCCAAGTATAGCTGTTGGCTAGCGCCGATGTTTCTAAGTATTCTATGTTAAAGAGACTTCCTGTATTGTTTATAATGGCGGTAGTAATAGTGAAAGGGATCCCTGCTGTTTTTGCAGTAAGGGTAATAAGGTTGTTTAGACTGCTAATGTTAAGCGTGCTACTAGCATCACTGGCCTCTAACATGGCGGTAATACTGGCGGTAATACTATTAATAGAGGTATTACTGGCAGTGGCCGTATAGTCATAATTCACTCCCCCAATAGTCACTCTAAAGGTAGCTGTAGTACTGTAGGTGCCTGAAAGTTCTAAGTTTACCTTTTGAGCTACATCTGCAGAAGTTCCCTCTGTAACGGCAGAGGCTGTAATGCTTATAGCGCCATCTGAACCTTCTGAACAACTAGGATCTGTGACAAATACGCTAGGGTCTGGAATATTCACTATTGGCTGTGGCATATAATCTATCAAGACTGAATTGGAAAATTCCCTACAAATTACATCGCCTGCATTGTTTAGTACCTCTACTTTTTTGCGAATGTAAATAGAAGCATTCATATTAGTAGCCATTATAGTATTAGATGCCGTACTAGAGATTTGGTCACCAAAAGTAAGGTCCGCAAATTCAGATATACCATCTTTAGGTTTTGACTGCCAAGTTACCGTGTAGGTGCTAGAAGAAGGAACAATGCTGTGGTTTAAGCCAGGTTTGTTTGTGATGGTAATTACTGGGGTAGCAGCGTCACAGACTTGATAATAATTATCCTGTGCCGTAGGAGTTGTAAATGCAATAACACCTGGAGTTATTTTTATTACATTGATGTTGAAAATATTACTTGTATAAGAGCAAAGGGGGTTGTTTACCACCGTGGCTTCTACTCTAAAACTGGTGTTTACTAATAGCTGTGGCAGCTGAAAGGTTTCCCCGCCAAATACCTTGCTGTTGTCTAAGGGGTCTCTGATTTCTGACCAAACAATTAGGTCAGAAGACTGATACCATTTATACTCTACAATATCTGACGTAGGGGTATACATATTAGATATAGTGATACTCCCCGGGCTTAAGTCTGTAGAACAGATTTGAGAATTTACAGTAGAAGTTAACGCTGGCGTCTGTATCTGTGGTAAAATATTAATCTTAAAGCCATTTGTAAAATACGCTGGGTCATTAATATCTTTACAAGTAATAGTTGCTACTTCGGTATTTATAGTATAAGTATAGGTAGAGCTGGTCAGTCTTTTTACCCAGATGGTTTCTGTTAGAACGCCAGACTGATAGGTTTCCGTTAAAACATTTAATGAGCTATAATTAACCCCATCTATAGAGGCGTACCATTCAAAAGAAGGGGTGGCATAAGTACTCCACGATTGTTCCCCGTTGGTTCTAAAAGCCCCTGGTGCCGTACCATAACATAAATCTATCTCTGTGGTACTTCCATTTTTTAAAACACCTCCATAGATAATTTCTCCAGGATCTACGCTGTTTACATTAATGGTATACACAGAATTAAATGGCCCTGTTCCACAAGTGGGACTGTCTACTCCCGTAATGGTAATAGTTGTTTCTCTTTTAAAATTTGTAGACTGAGAAATGGTCCCTGGTACATAGTCTTCAGCTGTTTGGTTTGCAATAAGGGTGTATGTGTTTTCTGTTGTGAGCTTTTTATACCACTTAAAGCTCATCGCTGTAAGTTCTACTGCAGAGATAGGGTTGTCTGAGTCTGTTTGTAAAATAGCAAGAGCGTCGCCAGCACATACAACCAATTGTCTAGAAGCGCTTTCAATTTCTCTTGGCTGGGGCACCACTATCTTTAAAGTGTTTGCTGAGTAGTAAGCGCAGGAAGTATTTGGGTAATCTGGTTTCACTAACCTTCTAAAATAAGCTGTTTGGGTGATTGGAGGTGATTGGTAGGTTGCGTCAGTAGCGCCACCAATATTATAATAATTTATATTGTCTAAAGATTTTAGCCATTGGTAGGTAACTGTAACGCTAGATGCAGGTACCACGTTGGCGATAGAAGCAGTAGCTGTGTTTCCTGTAAATAATGCAGGAGTCCCTCCAGAGCAAATTACTTGTTCTGTAAGGGTGTTTTGTGCTTCTGAAAGTGATATATTAACAGTTCCTGCAGATACAGATAAATTTTCTGGGCCATAAAGAGCACTTGCTAAATTTACTGCTTCACACACTTTTCCGTTTAAAGTAGAGATCGTAGTTCTTCTAAAGAAATAATCTTTCTGAGCTCCCCCCATACTCGCTACTTGGTTAGCTATAGCTGCTGCGCTTAAATTTTGACTCGTTTGTCCATCAATCACTACATAGTTAGAGGTATTATCTTGTGAAATCTCCCATCTATAAGTGATCACTCCTGTAGCTTGGTATGCTCCATTAAAACCTATAGATGGAATTGTTTGGCTACCACAAATTTGAATATTGGAGGCGCCAGCCCAGCCAGCAAAAACTATATTAGAAGCCCCTTCAAATCTATTGATTCTAATTGTGACAATATTACTATATCCCGGGCAATCCTGTCCAGCAACATTGGTTACCCTTCTGTAGTACACCGTATTACTTGCTGGAGCAGAAGGAATGGTTAGCTCAGCTGAAGTAACAGTAACCGCTCCAGACAAAATAGTCTCCCAGCCATTTAGATTACTTAAGTCTCCTGATCTCTCCCAAGAATAGGTAAAAGGCTCTGTAACAGTGGCTGCAGCAGCACTAGTTAAAATAATATTGGTGTCTGTTTCACAAATAACCTGGGTGCCAGTGATAGTGCCCGCATCTACAATGGCTATTAAAATGAGTAATTCTATTGCGTCAACAGTACAGGTTGTATTTTGTGTAAAATAAGCGCGTCTTGTAAAATAAGTAGTTTGGGTTAAGGTTCCTGGATTATAGCTTTCTCCAATAGCATTTGGAATGACTAAAAAAGGATCTGAATCATTTGTTTTCTTTAACCATTTAAATGCCACTTGCGGCGTACTGGTATTGGTGCCATTTATTACCCCTAAAACACCTGGATTATCACCAGCACAAACAATCCTAGACCCCCCCCCAGTTAAACTAACCGTTCCGGCGACTATAGCAGGCAATACTTGAATGTTAACTATGTTGGACGGATTGGAAAGTTCTGTGCAATTGCTACTTAAGGCCAGGCGCCTATAATTAGCTGTTTGGGTTAAAACGCCTGTTGTAAAGCTATAGGTTGGATTTGAGCTGCCTACACTTAAATTTGTCCATAGGCCTCCCCCTACTTGTTGCTGCCAGTTATAAGAAATACTTTCTGAGCTACCTCCTTCTGTAGTAGCGTCAGAACTACTGCCAATAGTAGCTGCCTGTTCAAAACAAACTACTAAATTGGTAGTTGTAATAGTCCCTGCAGCAATTCCCACTACTGTTACTGCGGCTGCGCTGCTAAATACGGCGCAATTACTTCCTGCAATATTTGTTTGTCTTCTGTAATAGGTAGTTCCAGTGGCGGTAGCAGAATTATCTGGAACATAAGTTTCGCCAGTACTTGAAGCGTCTGTTAAATTAGAAAAATTAGCGGGAATATTATCTGATGAACTTTGCCATTTATAATTTAATGTGCCAGATACTGTACTAGAATTTGTATTCGTTGTAACTATAAGAGTAGTTGGAACTTCGTTTACGCAAATAGTTTGCGTTTGAGAAATAGTTCCTGGGTCTAAATCAGAAGTAATGTTTTTAATAACCGTATTTGAAAATAAAATAGAGGCACAATTGGGGCTACTTACTTTTCTTCTATACCAAGTAGTTTGAGTGAGGGTTGCAGAAAAATTATACACTGGGCTTATTCCAGACTGAATCTGGGTCCATGTAGCTGCGTTGTCCGTTGATTTTTCAAACACATAGGTGAGCGTTTCTCCTGGCGTATTTGGCGTAATAAGTGCTGGTGTCAGATTTCCTATCGATGTGACACTAGATAGTATTGGGCTATAACAGAGGTCTTGTTCGCCGTCTATAGTTCCAGGAACTAGAGCTATTACAGTAAATAACTGCATATCACTAAATTCCGTACAAGAATCCGCTCCAAGTGTGATAGTAGAAGCCCTTCTAAAATAGGCGGTTCCAGAGCTAGTACTGCTTGGAACATAAGTTTTCCCACTACTAGACCCTGGAGCAGTTACAAAATTTGCAGAAACATTGTCTGGCGATTTTTGCCATTGGTAAGTAAGAGTGCCTGAAATGTTACCTGAATTAGTTGTAGAGCTAATATTAAAAGTAGTAGGGGTTTCTCCTTTACATATAATTTGAACAGCAGTACTGAATATGCCGCCATCTAAAATGTCAATCACCGTCTTTGTAATGATGTTGGTAGTCTGGGTGGCGCTGCAACTGGTAATACTGGCAACCCTTCTATAACTAGTAGTCTGAGTAAGTGTGCCTGGGTTATATGTGGTGTCTACATTAGATCCTGTCGCTGCTGTCCATGCGCCAGATCCTATTTGCTGCTGCCAAGCATAAGTAATGGTCTCTGTCTTACCTATAGTCTGTGCAGCAGTAGTGAGCTGAATAGTAGAAGCAGTCCCATTATAACACAGGGTCTCTGCACCATTGATCACTCCTGGGGTGAGCTGTACAACAATCACCGTGGCTGCATCTGAATAGGCAATACAACTAGAGCCTGTGACACTGCTAATCCTTCTGTAATAAGTA
>Ga0222670_1000717_pt1 | contig 13215 bp, 16 predicted proteins | sample AntAcemetagen732_FD_181148 | JGI IMG/M metagenome (GOLD analysis project Ga0222670, IMG submission 181148) | Saline water microbial communities from Ace Lake, Antarctica - #732 | ecosystem: Environmental > Aquatic > Non-marine Saline and Alkaline > Saline | place: Antarctica: Ace Lake... | reverse complement strand
ACCATTTTAAGGTACTCTTTTTTATAAATTTAATGTTTTGTTCTTCTACATTTGTATAAGCCGCATGATGACCATGAGTTTTCATACATTGAATACAATGACAGTTTTGAACATCTCTATGATTTCCTTTGGTTATAAGTTTTATACCACCACAAAGGCAGCTAACATTAAGAGTTAATTTTTTCATAAACCGCGCTCACTAAAAGTTTTTTCATGAACCCTGACCCTACCAGACCTTAAATTTAGTGTCTAGGTGATGGAATGAAGGTTATTTAACAAAATATATATTAACTAGTTTTCTTCATTTTTTAATATATTTTAAAAAATCATTTAATTAAAAAGGAATTCACAATGAAAGCTGTCGTTTATAAAGATTATACTGCCAATATTGAAATTATTGATATTGCAAAGCCAAAACTTCAAGATAAATCTGTCCTAGTAGAAGTACATGCCGCTAGCATTAATCCGATCGATAATATTTTACATGCAGGTTATTTAAAAGAAATGCTAGAGCTTAGCTTTCCTCATGTTATGGGCTATGATGTTTCAGGCAAAGTAGTCGAGGTTGGTAAAGATGTACTTAATATCAAAGTTGGTGATGAGGTATTTGCCCGTCCAAATCAAGAAGACGCTGGCTCAATTGCTGAATTTGCTCGTATCCAAGAAAATGAACTTGCCATTAAACCAGAAAATCTAAGCCATATAGAAGCGGCATCTGTCCCACTAGCGGGTTTAACGGCATGGCAGGCATTAGTTACAAAAGGTAATATTAAGCAAGGTGACAAAGTGTTGATCCACGCTGGTTCAGGCGGTGTTGGAACACTTGCCATCCAAATTGCAAAACATTTTGGGACAACAGTTGCAACGACTACAAGTTCTAAAAATATTGAACTTGTTAAAAGTTTGGGAGCTGATCTAATAATTGATTATACCACTCAGTCATTTGAAGATGAATTGTCTGATTATGATTTAGTTTTTGATATGATCGGCGGTGATGTACTTACTAAGTCTTTCAAGATTTTAAAAAAGGGAGGTACTCTGATTTCTATTAAGGGTCAAGATACTGAAAACCTTGCTAAAAAATATGGTGTAAACTTTGAATGGTTTTTCATGTCACCTGATGGAGCAATGCTAACTGAGCTTGTAACATTAATTAGTCAGGGCACCATTAAAACTGTTATTGATAGTACATATCCAATGGAACAGGCTTCAGAAGCTTTTGGAAAACTAGCAGAAGGTCGAACCAAAGGTAAAATTGTTCTTACAATTAAATAGGGTTTTAATAATCAAGCTATTTAAGTTTAAATCTTGAACAAAGAAACTTAAAGATAAGATAGTTAAATTTACCAAATCTCTAATCAGGTGTCTAGGTGGAGGAATTACTGTTCATCCCTATATTTTTTAGCTGCTGCAATTGCTTCATCTATTTTAGGAAATTTACCAGTAGATTTATATTCAGGTTTCCTAAATTTAGGTTCATAAGGTAAAATATATGTAACTGGTTCTGGTGGAGGTGCAGGATCACTAGAGTAATAGTGATACTCCTTTTTTCGTGGAGATGGTGCCATTGGTAATGACCAGTAACTGCTTCTATTGGATCTTACTGCAGGCTGCGCTGATACTTTTTTCTTTTTTAAATTATATGGATTATCAGGATCTGTAATTCCATGTCTATCCATTGCAGCTTTTTTTCTATTCTCATTTATAACTTGTAGATGGTGTGGGTAATGATAGCCGGCTCTATTGTTTCGCTGCTTCTTTGCCGCTTTAGGGGTTAAAGGAATACCAGTATCATTATAACCTACCTTACCTCTAAAGTTGGCATTCTCAGGTCTATCAAATTTATTAGTTACACCTTTAGTATTTTTTTGTTTAGTAGCTATTGTTTTATACAGCTCTGATAATTCTTTATTAAATTTATCACTCATTATTTCTTTTTCTTTTTTTGAGGTTTATCTAAGCCCATTCTAAACATGTAGTTACATGTAAGCACATAAACAAAATCTCCATAATCTGAAATTTTTGAATCATCATCCATTACATGACTGTTTAGAATATCTAAGTGTTGCTTAGTCCTATAAGTAATATTTATAGAGAATTTATTTAGCAGCTTCTCCTTACTAATTTTTTCAGTCATTATATGGGTGGTAACTGTCATTTTCTCCTAGCTTAATAATTCTAAAGCCAGTTATTCTGTTATGGTTGTTATCCTTACTTATTAAATGAGACGGTATGTATTCTCTAGCTATACCAAAAACCCTCTCTAGATAATCCCACATCCTCCTTTTTTCCTCAGTTTCACTAAAACCATCACAAAAAATAAACTCATTTTCAGCAGGTACTCTAGTCTCCATAATTATATATTTTTTATTTTCTTTATTCATTTTTTTCCTTTTAATTGTCAGTTGATTTATTACAAATATGTTCAGTACAAAATTTTTCATCTTGTGCTGCATCTGCTACTGCTTTCTTTTCACGCAGCATACAGTCTCTGTAATGAGTCTTTAGTTCAGTTTTTTCATCTTCTAGTCTAGTGATCTTGTATTGCTTCTGCTCAATCTCCTCCCATAATGCCTGTATATGCGTAATTTGTTTATTGATTGTTTCAGTATGTCTTGTGTTATCTGTTCTTAATTCTTCCAGCATATTCTTTAGCTCCCATTTGTTCATGCTGCCCCCTGCGCTGTAGAATTATTTTTTCTTTTAAAATCTATAAACCTAGTCATGTAAACTTTAGCTGCTCCAGTTTTTCCATAGCTTCTTTTGATCCAGTAGTTGTAACCATCATCACATTCAACCCCTTCACTCTGAAAGCCATCCTTGCGTTCTTCTTTACCACTAAAACCATTTTCTAATTTTCTTCTAACTCTAGTTTTAATTGTAGACTCAGGAACATTATCATCTGAAAAATCTGCCTCTAAAGGTACAAGTTCTGTAACAATACTATTTAAAGTTATTTCATCAGCATCATCTCCTGCTTTAGAAAACAATCTTTGAATATGATTAAACTGTGATCTACACCAAGCTAAATTTTTAGCTGCTTTAAGTTTATTTTTTGCTTTGGTAATTTTATTAAGTTCAGTAGTTGCATACATACCAGTAGACTCATGCCCACCATCAATTGTAGGTATGTCTACAGTTTCTTTTTTAAGCCATGTAATATCTGCAGCTATCATGTTGTAATTAGATTTAGCTTCAATCAATCCTGAGTAATGCACAAAGTTAGAACCATCATCTACATGTTCTGCAAAGTGTGCCTCCCATAAATTTTTAGTCATGGGTTGTAATGCTAATACAAATCTTGCAGCACCTATTAATGATGATGCACCTCTAGCAGCCATCAACGCATTTTGATTATCAACGATAAGCTCTTTGTCCTGAGTCGTTACCATGCTTAATTTATTAGTATGATGACCAGCTATTATTGCACCACCCATTTTTACAGCTAATGGAATTAAATAATGTTTAATAAAAGCATCCATATTCTGGTTACTATTTTCATCAAAGCTACCAGTCTGATAATTGATTAATGGATCTAAAAATATGTACTTAATATTATTTTCTCTTATAGCTAACTCTAGCTCCTTGTATTGCTGAGTAGCTGCTGCTGCTTCTTTAGTAAATTTTACAAGTTTAAGTTCATGCTCTAAACCTCTTTTAAAAAGTTTATACTTACCATCATTCTTACCGAGCTTTTGTGCACAAGCAGCCCATCTAATGTCTGACTCATTGGATGTTTCTTCTCCAAATAAACCTAATACATTCCCTCTAACTTCAACATCCCTGCCAAAAAAAGGGTTACCGGTACAGACACAATAAGCAAGCATATGCAGCATCATTGTTTTACCTACACCCGGTTGTCCAACTACTAAGGTTAATGCAGCTACCAGCAGCATCCCAAACATCAGCCATGGTCTTTTTTTAATTTTTTCTAATCCAGTATGCTCAAATATTTCTAATGGCTTTAAAGGTTCTGCATCAGGTGGTGCGCTATCCCCAAGTGGTTCATCTCTAGCAGGAGCTGCAGGCTGCATTGAACCTGAAATAGATTCTAAGTATTCATCATAGGGTAGAAATCTTTTTTTCTCTGTAGGTGTTTCGTGTTTAACTATTTTTGCTAAACATCTTTGAATAGCATCTACTCCAACATCATATTTTTTATGAATTTCTTTTTCTTTAATTCTTTTTATATATGCTTTGTCCTCAAACTTATGCATTGCTGCAACAACATCATCTAACAGTTTTATCTTACCTTTTTTTTCTAAGTAGGATGCAATTAGTACCAAGGTGTCATGTCTACCGGGTTCTTTTAGACCAGCAGCAATAGCAACCAAAGGATGTCTTTGATAAGTGACTTTAAATTTAAATTGATCAAAAGTTAATTTATTTCCTTGTGGGGAATAAGGGTATTGAACATCTGTGGCAAACGGAAAAATAATACCTACAAGTCCACTTACAGCTGGCTGAGTCTTACCAACATCTACATCATCTCCATATAGCTCAATAAATTTTTTTTCTATTGCAAGAATTTCTTTTCTAATTTCTTCAACTGGTAAATCTTTAGGATAAAATAACCATGCATGCCATCTACCACTAGTGGATTTAAAAGGCACAATTCTTTTGTCAATTGTATAACAAATCTTACAGAATTCTTTTTCTTCAACTACTCTATCAACATCTACTACTGCACAATTTGCTACACCATTCCTATTTAAGCAGCCACCTTGTCTGTCAGTACCATTTAGGTGTGTGATCCAGTTAATAGATCCATCATCCCATCTATGCTTTTTCTCAGCGCCATTAAAATATAAATGAAGTTTTTTCTCTGTGTTACATTTAATAAATTGTGCTATAATTCCTGCATCTACAACAGAACCGGTGTGCGCTTCCCCACTCATTTATCTTAAACTCCCTTGCTGGAGATTATTATGTATTGTTTCCATAACAACATCTGCTGGGTAAAATATTCTGCCACCAAGTTTTGCAAATTTAAAAATAGATCTGTTTTTTGATCTTTGTTTTCTTAATGCACCCTCAGTAACTCCAAGCATTTTAGCTAGGTCTTGTGATGTAAATAACAGCCCATCTTTCTCTAAAAATTTCTTTAGATCCTCAGCTGATATAGTTTTTATTTTTGGTTTCATTCCTTTTCCTCGTGTTGGTTTATTAGACATGAGCTCTTTTTATTTGAGCTGTAGCCTTGTGTGAAATCTTGTGGGTGTCAGGATTTAGAGGGGGCTCACTAGTGATTAATAGCCCTGCAGCCATCATGACAAAGCCCCCAATGCCGGAGTGGAAAACTACAGCATCTTTTCTTTATGCTATTTCTAATTAATTTGGAAATCCTGCGAGCTGCTAGATTGTGGAAAGTTGCCTACCAATAACTATAAGAACACAGGCTCTTGACCGGAGGTTAAAATAGTTTTTCAGTTTCATCTAACAGATGTATTAATAAAGAAACAACTGAAACTATGAAACAATCGACACCCTAGCTGTTATTTAACCTTGTTTCAGCAGCAAGCAGCATCGGTTATTGAAACAAGGTAATAAGCTATATCCCCCTTGTTGTTTCACATGAATTGAAACTATTTGAAACTATGAAACCACTACAAGTACACATTGGTACACATTAAATTTTGAATTCTTTATCCTTAAAATGAGGAACCTTTTTCTTAGGTCTCTTTTTTCCAAAGTGGTCTTTAAATGCTGTAACATTATTTTTAAAGGTACTAATAGTCTGAGGTACAAGATATCCAGTTGCCTCACAAAATAAACCTAGCTCACTTTTAAAACCATTTTTTATGCAATCATCATATATCTTTTGAGCTCCACCTTTAGCATTTGAAATAGCTTTCATGAGTCTAGTAACTGCAGCATGAGCATCAGGGTTACCTAAAATCATTGTGGTGTTGTAAGTATCAAAGCCATATTTAACAGCATAGTCTGCAAGGTGTGCAGCATCTACTGCTGGTACATTCTCATTAATAAATTTTTCTAGATCTTTAAAAGTTTTAACTTTTCTAGCTTCTAAAAATGGGTTTGTTTCAAACCCACCAATACTAAAATTTTTTATCCTTGTTCTTGCGCCTATCTTTTGCGTTTTTGAAACAGATAATATTATTGTTTTCTTTTTTTTCTTTTTTACAGGCATCTTGCTTTTTCCACTCCTTTTTTAGTTTATCTTCTATTAAAATCCATTCAACTTCATTGTTGTTATTCTTCATCGTTAGCTGCTTTCTTCAACTGAACCACATTATTTCCAACATTATAAATACTTGTATGAGTCTTTAATGCTTTTTGATCCTCAGTATAATAATGCTCTTTTGTTACTATTAGACTGCTGTGGCGCATTCTTAATGAAGCAGCTTCCAGCCCTTTAGATCTGCCATAATAAGTCACAAAAGTTTTACGCAGGTGCTTTAATGTTAGTAAGTTTGTATATTTGTAAACTTTTCTTTTACCGGAACCCCTAACATATTCCCTAGTAGCAAAACCCATCTTGTAATTAAAATCTCTTAATTTGGTTCTGTAGCTAGTATTATTAATATGTAGTGTTGGATCTGTAGGTCTGGGAAAAACCCACATACTACCAGCTGCATATGATGCGTTAGTATTTTCGTCAGTTACATAATTTTGTAACTTACGCAGCATCAGCACCATCTCCTCAGTCAATTCACAACTGGCATCTTCTCTATTTTTTGTATCTGTTAAATAAATTTCCTTTTTTCTCCAGTCAATCCAGCCAGTACATTTTTTTTGATCCACTAAACTAGTGGGCTTATTCCAAGTTATGCCATGACTATCTGTTAATCTTTCTCCATATTCCATTTGGAGTCTGTAAAAAGTATAAAAGTGCGGTTCCCTCCATTGTTCATCTTCAAGGAATTTTGTAACTTCTAAAACTTTCTCAATTGTATCAATATGTCTTTTGTCTTTTCGCTCCTGATATTTTGCAATTCTTAGACATGGATTGAAGCCAGTATAAGCTGGGGTAGTTCTCTTGCTATCCCATTCAAATACAACTGATAATGCAGCCAATGCTCTATTAGCAGCAATAGGAATACTCTCCATCCTATTATGCCAAACTTCTATATCGGCTTTTGTAACTTTATCTAATGGAAGCTCTGCGAGCTGCTTTTTGTAGTAGATATTATTTCCTAAATTAAATGGAGCTGTAAGCAGCTGCTTAGTAGACTCTTTCTTAGTTTTTACTAGAACATATGCATCTAGTAGATCAATATAACCTTTACCAGTTACTGGTTTATATTTTAATTTAGTGCCTTTAGTCTTAATCCTATTACCAGTTGAAGCTCCTGATTTCATATATTCAACAACAAGTGATGTTACTGTTTTTCCGGACTGAGTTGTTATGTTGTGAGCTTTCCAGATAGGAAGATTATTAACTATCTCTTGTTTGATAGCTTCAAGATTTTTAGATCCTCCGACTCTACCTAAATATTTGTATCTACCAGATCTTTTTTGTTTACCATCAGCACCATAAGTTACAACACTCCAAGATGCATAATAAGAAATTTTAAGTGATGGTTGAGGCATTACAAATACTGCAAGGCCATCACATCCTAAATCATACCACTTTTCAGGTTGCTTACTTATAGGATGTTTTAAGCTAGCTAATTTAGCTGGTGTAAATTTTATTGTTTTCTTCATTTTTCCACTCCATTATTTTTGTTATTTTTAATGGATGAAAACATGCTTTTGAAATCCCATGAGATGCAGGATTCCCATACCGACTCCATGCCGACAGATCAGTCACATTCAGTAACTTTCCATCACAATTCGAGTGAGCTGCTAACAAGCAGCGAACACCCATATTGTTTTTTATGCATTGATTTAATTGATGTTTCGCAGTAAAAACTTCACACGAAACAAAATGCCCTTGTAGCTCAGCTGGTAGAGCAATTGATTTGTAATCAATAGGTCCGCGGTTCGACTCCGTGCGGGGGCACCACCAACTTAATTATTTAAAGTCTCTTTTCTAACTTGTTCAATTTTAATCTTTTTGTAAAGACTATTATTTTTATCGTATAATAAATCAAAAATAATTTTCTTATTAGATTGTATTGTAATAATTTCTACATTTCTAACTTCAAAGTTATCAGCTACAGCGCTAATAGGTCTTTTATTTTTATCCAAATTTTTAATTATAATTTTAGACTTGTCACTAACAATTGTACCTCCCCACCTTCTGGGTCTAAAAGGGCTAATTGGTGTAACTGCTAATTTATTAGAATCTAAATTTAAAATAGGGCCATGTACAGAAAGATTATAAGCTGTGCTACCAGCTGGTGTTGAAACTAAAACTCCATCTGAAATTAAATTTTTAATTATATTTTTTTTATTAGAGGTTATAGAAATTGACGAAGCTTGTTTGCTTTGTCTTAAAATTGACACTTCATTAATAGCTATTGATTTTTTTATTTGATTACCCTTGGTTTTTACACTCATTTGCAAAGGGTGGATCTTAACACTGTGTGAAGTTTTTAAATTTTTAAGAAAATTTTTATTAGAAAACCTATTCATTAAAAAACCATAATTACCAGAATTTATTCCATAAAAAGGTTTTTTAAATTTATATAACTTTTTTAAGGTTTGAAGCATAAATCCATCTCCTCCTAAAACAATTATGATATTAGATTTTTTTAAAGTCGTTGTTTTGATTTTTTTAGTTAAAAAAGTTTTGATTTTTAATGAGCTTTTTGTTTTATCAAAAACTAAATAAATTCTATCTTTCATAAAGTGGTGCCTCGGCCAGACTCAAACTGGCACTCAAAAAAAGCACAGATTTTAAGTCAATTGAATTTACGAATTTATTCACGTGTAAACTTTGATTTATTATTTTGCTTATAAAACTCTTTTTTTAATGCATTCGATAAAAAACTTTGCATAAACTTAGACTTTTGTAATTACTCTGCAGGATTTATCAACACTTATCATTAATACACTTTTATCAACAAAATATTCATCTACAGCTTTTCTGCAGCCAGGAAAATCACCGTAATCATCAATAATTAAAACACCTCTGTCGACTAAAAGTGGGTAAAGAGTATTTAACTCAATTTTAGTACTTTCATACAAATCTGTATCTAGTCTAAGCAGGGCTATTTTATTAGGCAAATTTTTTTTATTCTTTAATGTGTCTTCGACCATTCCTTTAATAAAATTAAAATCCTCTATATCTGAAAATAATTCTTTACTAGAATGCTTTACATCATCTAATGAAGCTTTTGCCCATGGTTCATTTTTGTTTTTAAAATTTTGATATATTTTATTTATTCTTTTTCCATCATAAATAGATGGTTCTGGCATACCCTCAAAGGTGTCAAAACCATAAAGTTTTCTTTTTATTGTTCTAGAATATTGATCTTGAATTTTTTTAGCTAAAAACAAATTCCCACCTCTCCATATTCCGCACTCAACGATATCACCAACTAAATTTTTTTTATTTATATAATGTATAGATTTTATTAAAGTCCACCTTCTTATTAAAGGTGTTAATGAGTACGCATTAATAAATTCTATATGTTTTTTATTTACCTCATCTATTTCAGGAATAATATTTTTCAAAAAATCTCCCTTTCTGATAAAGGGTTCTTTAATTATCCTTAAGAAATTTCTAATCTTTTTCGCAGCAGTTCTTAAAAAATCCGTAATCATTTTTTATAATAAACTCATTTAATGGTGCCCTCGGCCAGACTCGAACTGGCACTCCAAAAAGGCACGGATTTTAAGTCCGTTGTGTCTACCAATTTCACCACGAGGGCTTGTATTATTTTCATTTGTTTAACTGTTTTTATTTATAACTCAACTTCTTTTTGTTAACAAATCATATTCGTATTTTGATTAAGCTTTTAATGCTTTATTAAGAATGCAATTATCTAAACTACAATCTTTATAACCTCTCTTTACAACATTTAAATATCGTTCTGTTGGGTATGCAAATAAAGTTTTTTTAACCATTGTGTAAGTCATTACTTTTTTACCATAGTAGGTAAAATAATATTTTTTATATAGAATTGGGTAATCTTCATATACATCTAATTTTTTTTCATCACTTTTTGATATTTCAAATAAAGCACCTGGTACTATTGAGTTTTTTTTATGATCTATATCAGCAGCTCTATATTTGCTTCTAAAAGTTAACTTAAAATCACTCAAATTAATTTTCTTTAAAAAGACACTATCTTTACATCTTCTTTTCATTTGAAAATGGTTTAAATTACTACCGTAGGCAAAATAAAGCACCTAATTACCTAATAACTATTTCAATTTTTTTTTGATTAACAAATTCTAAAATTTCAGAACTACATTTGTCAATTTTAAGTTGCTCCTCTGAACGTATCACTATTGATACGCCCAATTTACCTGCCTGAAAAAAAGGGTAACTTCCAATTTCTACGTCTTTATTATTATCTTGAACGTTAGTTAAAGAGTTTGCAATTTCACTTTCAACTGTTTTTAAGCTTATTGTATGACTTAGTATTGGTTCACCCCCTACTATCTTGTCTTTTAAGCCACCAAGCATAGATTTTAAAATTGACGGTACACCCGGTAAACAAAAAACATTTTCAACATTAAATCCTGGTGCACCACTTGTTGGATTTAATATTAAATTAGCATCACTTGGCATCCATACCATTTTTTGTCGACCTTCATTAAATTCACCCACTTTATAATATGCTTCTAATATTTTGAATGCTTCTTTATGAATTTCATATTTAAGGTTAAATGCTTTTGAAATAGATTGAGCAGTAATATCGTCGTGGGTTGGACCGATACCGCCAGTTGTAAATACGTAATCGTTAACTTTTCTTAAATGATTAACGGTCTCAATAATCGTGTTTTCTATATCTGGAATGACCCTAACTTCATTAACTGTGACACCAATTAAATTTAACCATTGAGCAATTGTGCCTGTATTAGTGTCTTGAGTCCTTCCAGAGAGAATTTCATTGCCAATAATAAGTATTGCTGCGTTTATTTTCATTTTTTTAACTTATTAAAATTTAATCAAATTATACTTTTAAATAAAAAAAGGGGAGTGTTATTTCTAACACCCCCCTTTTATAAAAATTTAACTTTTTATTAATTAAAAACTTTTTCCAATTGATAAAGTAATAAGTTTCATTTCTGCATCAGCAGTAAGCTTCTTACTGTTTGAGTTAGTATGTGATATTTTATCAAAATCAGTTTGTGTTGCTTCTAATCTAATAAAATCAAATGGTCCAGTAGCTCTACTTATTTGAGCACCAATTCCAAACACAGTTCCTTCAAGTGATTTATCTTGAGCTGCGTCTGTACTGGCAGTACCTGCAGTTGTAGCTTGTCTAGTAATTGAAGTAATTTCTAAATCACCAGATGCAAAACCAGCTTTTCCAAATATACTAATAGTGTCATTTACGATAAATGTAGGTTGTACATATGCTGTCCACAAGTTTCCTGCACTAACTTTTGCATTAAAACCAGTAGATCCACCTAAAGTAGCAACATCAGCTGTCATTGGAACATAGTCCAATCCTACAGTTATATTAAATTTATCAGAAGTTTCAATTTGACGCTCAACGAAAAATGATGCCATTTCAAAATTTGCATCTTTTTCAGCTTGTGTAACATCTGTACCAGAAAGGTTAGTATTTTCTGTTCCTGAAGCTGCAAGATTACCACTTGATATTCTAAATCCTACATTTGTAGAATCGGCAAATGCCGCAGATGCAATAAGTGCTGCAGAAATTGCTGTAATTATTAGTTTTTTAAACATATTTATCCTTTTATTAATTTTATTTAGTTAACTATTAAATATCTTCTATTTATATTATTTTAAAAAGTCAAAATAAAAACGGGAATATTTCCCGTAAAAAGTAATTTATTAAATATAGTTATAAAATGTGATACTTTTGTCACACACTTTACTAATAAAAAAGATGATATACTAGAAAAAATATAAATGAAATTTCTAAAACCCTTAATTAAAGGCAGACTTATCAAGAGATATAAGAGGTTTTTTGCGGATGTTAAAATAGACAAAGAAATTGTTACTGCACATTGCCCTAATACAGGATCAATGAAAGGTTTGTTAGATGAGGGGAATGAAGTTTTTGTTACTAAAAATGATGATCCTAAAAGAAAGCTTAAATATACATTGGAAATCATTAAAGTTAAAAGAAATTTAGTGGGTGTTAATACTCATTTTGCAAATAAAATTGCTTACCATGGGCTGTGTAATAATCTTGTTAAAGAAGTGTCAAATAACGACAGTATTAAACCTGAGGTTTTTTTTGACAAAGAAACAAGGTTTGATTTTTTTGTTGAAAAAAATAAACAAAAAATATTTGTTGAAGTTAAAAATGTTACATTATTTAGAGATGAAAAAATTGCAGAATTTCCAGATGCGGTAACGACTAGAGGCTCCAAACATTTAAAAACTCTTATTACAGCTATTAAAAAGGGTTATAAATCTTATTTATTATTCTTAGTTCAAATACAAGGTGTTGAAAGCTTTAAAATAGCTGCAGATATTGATAAAGAATATTATGAAAATTATTTACTTGCAAAAAAAGCTGGAGTTATTTTTTTAGCTTATCGATGTAAAATAAATTCAAAAGAAATTAAAATAGAAAAAAAAATTAAGTTTGTTAATGCCTGATTATACAGAAAAATTTGAAAAAATGAGAGTGGCAGGAAAGTTAGCTGCTGAAACACTTGATATGCTAACAGATAATATTAAGCCAGGAGTTACTACAGAATTTATAGATAAATTAGGTTATGAATTTATAAGAGATAATGGTGCCTACTCAGCTCCACTATTTTACAGAGGTTTTAAAAAATCATTATGCACTTCTTTAAATCACGTTGTCTGCCACGGCATACCTTCTGATAGAGTTTTAAATGAAGGTGATGCTCTGAACATTGATGTTACCACAATAATTGATGAACATTATGGTGATACTAGTAGAATGTTCTGTATTGGTAAGACTCCTATTAAAGTCAATAATCTAATTGATACTACTTACGAATCTATGATGAGAGCTATAAAATTATTAAAACCAGGATTAAGACTTGGTGACATTGGACATGAAATACAATCCTTTGTAGAAAAAAAAGGCTACTCTGTTGTAAGAGATTTTTGTGGTCATGGGATAAGTACTACATTTCATGAGCCCCCAAATGTTTTACATTATGGAAGAAAAAATACTGGTA
>Ga0222670_1000716_pt1 | contig 13234 bp, 18 predicted proteins | sample AntAcemetagen732_FD_181148 | JGI IMG/M metagenome (GOLD analysis project Ga0222670, IMG submission 181148) | Saline water microbial communities from Ace Lake, Antarctica - #732 | ecosystem: Environmental > Aquatic > Non-marine Saline and Alkaline > Saline | place: Antarctica: Ace Lake... | reverse complement strand
TAAAAGTAACATATCTATAATTTGTTGAGCACTTTCATCACAAAAAAGTTGTCCTAATTTTTTTTCATGAAATTTAATATTATGTTTCTTTATTAAATCTATGAAGTTATTTTGGGTGTATTGTTTTAAAGCTGATATTACAAATTTTGGATTGTTTGAAATAAACTTACTGGGGTGTGTATGTATGTTTGTAAAATTACATCTTCCACCACCTGATATTCTAATTTTTTCTCCTATTTTTTTTGCATGATCAACTAAAAGTACTTTGCGTCCCCGTTTACCAGCTTCTATAGCACTCATCATACCAGCAGCACCCGCACCTACTACAATAACGTCAAATTTTTCTGTCATGGATTATTAATAATATTTAATAATGTGGAGGTTTTTTATCAATCATAACCATACCTGCTTCATCACTACTCTCTAATTCATTAATTCTTTTTTCAATATTTGAAATTTGTTTTTTTAAAACTGATACTTCTTTTTGCTGAGAATACAGTTCATCACTCATTTGGGATATTTCATTTTGAAGAAAGCTGATCTGTTCTTCTAACTTTTTGACTAAATCTTCCATATAAGTGCAACTTAAAAGAGTTTCAAAATAAATCAAATAGTCAATTATGAAAATTTTTGTTATGGTTAAATCATTAGATAATAAAAAATTATGCCTTCATTTGATGTAATCAGTAAAGTTAATTATCCAGAATTTGATAATGCTCTTGCCAACTGCCTAAGAGAAATTGGTAATCGATTTGACTTTAAAGGGCTTAATATTTCAATTGAAAGAAAAGATAAGATTATCACCACATTAGCCCCTGATGAATTAAAATTAAAACAAGTAAATGAATTGCTTCAAGTTCATCTTATAAGGCGAAAGGTAGATCCAAGAGTATTAGCAATTAAAAACTCAGAAAATGCTGCAGGTTCATCAATCAGACAAGTTAGCGAACTCGAAGAAGGTATTAGCCAAGAAAATGCAAAAAAAATTATTGCTGAAATAAAAAAACTAAAACTTAAAATTCAGATTAAAATTCAAGGAGAAGAGTTACGAGCTGAAGGAAAAAAAAGAGATGACCTTCAAGAAGCAATGTCAGTAATAAGTGCTATTGATATTGGTCTTCCAATAGAATTTGTAAACTTTAGAGATTAATCTAACTTTGATGAACAAAGAAAACGCAAGTAAACTTTGGAAAATGATACAGGAAGCTGGTGATTATTTACTGGATTAGTCCAACAACATGGATGGACTTGGTTCACCTTGGTTCACTCTAATAAGATCTACTTTCGTTGTACTTAATAAAATAAGTCAATTAAAGGTGGAGTATGAGCATAGAAAAACTAGATAACAAACAGGCAACAACAGAGAAATTACAAAAGGGCAACAAAAGAACTTCTCTTCCATTTAGAGATAGTGCCATTGATAAAATAACAAAACAATCTACAGATTTTGAAGGCAAAAGATTTAAAGAGTTTAGGTTTGATGTTTCAAAAGGAACTTCACTCAAGGGATTACTATTAAGGCTATCTAAAAATACAGAGAAGAAGTTTTTTACAATGCAGATTTGGGTTCACAATGTGAAGAGGTATTTCACGATTGGACAATACCCAAATATCAGATGTAAAGATGTTGAGAAGATTTGTTTGGAGTTAGCAGAAACACACCAAGATCATAGAGGCTTATGGATTAAGAACCCAATTATAACCAGAGCAAATGAAAAAAGAATAATTGAGAAACCAGATACAGCAACACCCACTGGTAAAACTATTAATGAAGTTATTGAGGCTTATTGTGGTGCAGATGGTGAGAGGGGTTTTTTAAAAGATTATAAAGAAGGTTATAGAACTTCTAAATCAGCCAAGAACTGGTTCAGATATATGGCTGGATATAATAAAAGACAATCAATGGTGACTTGGTATGATGACGATCATGGTGGTGGTGTAGTTAAATTCCTACCTAACTTACATTACAGAACTATTGCTCCAAAAGATTGGACCGATCTATTTAGAAAGTTTCCTCCTGGAACGGGCGTTTTAAAAGACAGAGTTTATTACAATAGAAGATCTAAAATATCCTACACAAAAACAGCTTCTAAAAACTATTCCATTTATGATAGCAATCTTGGTAAGAGTTTAATTCATGAGTTAAAAACTGGAGATATAGAAGCATGGTTGAGAGGAATATCTTCTCAAACTGTCAAAGAGGAATATGTCATGGTGTTCACAACACTTTGGATTTATGCCAGAAAAAGAGGATGGCTTGGAACTAATCCAGGGAGATGTCCGATAGATAAAAAGACTGTCTATATTAAAAAAGAACCTAAAAAAGAAGATCCTTACAAAGATACTGCAATCAGCGAACCAATGTTAAATATTTTCTTTGAGGCTAGTGAGGAGTTATCGGAAAGGTTTCCATTTAAGGCAGAGCTTCACCAGTTTTCGGTGCTAACTGGAATAAGAAAAACAGAGGCTTTGAAAGTTAAGAAATCATTTATTGATTGGGAAAAAATGTTAATCAACATTCCTAAAGGTATTAGTAAATCTAAAAAGAAGGATGAAGTTTTGTACATAACACCAGAACTTGAAATTGTATTAAGAAACATTTTAGATATGGGTAAAAGACCAGGATTAGAACACTACAACATGAAAGATTTCCCATGGTTATTTGCTACTAGAAAATGGAGTGCAGATAAATATTTCAACAGAGAATTTAGATTATCTCAAAGATCAAGACTTGGTGGTGATGAAAACTTCGTACCAGTATTGAGACAGTTAATGAAAGATAAAATGAATGACCAAGAATTAGTTTACTCATTTAAGGTTTTGAGAAAAACGTACACAACATTGTCGGCTAAAAGATTAGAAGGAAGATCTGATAAAGTTAAACATCTAACTAGACATACAAATGAAGCTACTCTTGATTATCATTATAATAAACCACAGAGAGCAGAAGTTAGAGACTATGCAAACACCACAACTAGCAACCTACACTTTATTAAAAGGAGATCAGCTTGAAGCTTCCTGTTCCTGGTCCACTCGTGCATGATCCAAGGAAGGCTTTCAGCCCATATGATCTAGCACCAATAGTTGACAGGTGCATTAACTGTGAAAAACATAGAAAAATTATTACAACAGTAACCATAAATCAAAGATCAGGTCCGATTTGTAATGATTGCTTTATCCTATATAAAAAATAATTTATAGTTGCTCTTAATATGGGCAATGTTGGGCAACCAAAGATATCATTCTTTGTTAAATTTATTATCGCATACAAAGTTATTCAGTATCAAAAAAGATGGAACGTAACCCCAAGAGCGGCCTGGTTAAAATTTTCAGAACACAAAGCATTTAAAGATTTAATGAAAGAGCATTTTAAAAACAAACAATCAAAATATTTTATTGGTATGTTAGGAGGACCAATACTTGGGGATATTTCGGGAAACATTAAAGACACTAAAATGAATTTCTATAAAAACCATATAAGAAAAATAATAGAACAGTTTCCAACATTAAAAATTTATACGCCAAAAGAATACAATGCTTATTTAGTTAAAATTAAAGCTAAAAAGACAATGGGCCTGGGATCTCTAAAAAATACCATTAAAAGAGTCCGTAAATCATAAGAACTAAATAATAAGTATCCATTTTAAAATAACTGAAATTCTGATTTATAATCGGAATGCTTAATTTTAAATTTACAAAGAAGTTATACCGAACCAAAGAGTTATTAAAAAAACTCTCTTTACCAGAAGGCACTCTAGATTTTTGGAAGGCTAAATGGAGCAAGGACGGTAACGACACATATGACATGGGACTTCGTTTATTTGGAAACAAGGCATACTGGGATCCGATCGTGTTTGTTAATTGGCTAACAGAATTTAAATTAACCAACAGACCCACAACACCTGAACAGAAAACTGATCAAGAGAAGGTAATAGTTTTCTTTAAGAAGCATGTGAAGTGGAAACAATAAAAAGGAAAAAACATGAAGTTTAAATTTGAACCAAACAAAGCAAGAGCAAAACAATTAATTTTTACAGAGGGAGAATTTAAAAGTTATTTCAGTCGTTGGCTAACAGAACAGCAAATAAAAGTTCTAAATAGTGGAGCTCGTTTGTCAGAAATAAAAGAGGTTAAGAAGTAATGGCTATTAGTAAGCGTTTAGAAGGAAAAGGTGATTTATCAGAGAGGGATAATTTATTGAAACTCGCTTCTGAAACTGGAGAAGAGGAATTTGATTTAGATATGTTCACTGGATTACTCAAAGAGTTTGAGGAAGCAGTTAAAAAAGATCCTACTCTTAAATTCAGAGACTTCTTAAGTAGTAGGAGACAAACCTTATCTAGCGGTGGTGTCACTGGAGATACTCTCGCAGAAAATTATGGAGATCTAATTGATAGTTGGGTTCGTAAGATTGATGTGATTGAAGGTGAAAGTCTAACTGATTACATCAATAGAATTAGAGCTTCGGAGAAAAAAGCTAGTGAATAAAAAACCTTACTACATGTACAACATGAAAACTGGTGAGCTAGAAAATGTTAATGCTGAAAATGACATAATTGAAAATGTCAGAATGAAAGATGGGGCGTTCAGAGGAGACACTACTGGAAATAAATATGATGCACCTCAAGGAATTAAAATGAATAACAAATTTGATAAAGTTTTTAGGAAAAAAGAAGATTTCATGACACCAAGTGAAGCTGTTATCTCAAGTTATAACCCTAAAGAAGCTCTTGAATTTACTAAAGGTGGTAGAGATAAAGAAAATGTGAAGATGATGAAAGATCTTAAAGCTAGATCAAAAAGAATATTAGCCAGAGAAAAATTAAAAGAAAAGAATAGAATTCCAGAAAAGTTATTTGAGAATATTATTGGGAAAGATGGATTAACTATAAGTAATCCAAAGACTGCTCCTAAAATCAATCTTACCAGAGAAGTTTTAAAAGCAGTTGAGAATATACACACAGATTTATTAAAAGAAAAAAAGGAAGAGAGGAGCTACCACCAAATGGAATTCCCATTTGTACAAACTAAACCCCAATCCCAATACGGATTGCATGAGGATTTTGTGAACGAGAAAGTCAATGAAGCAGACTTTGTCAGGAAAATAATGGAAGGAGACGAATAGATGAAACGATTTAAATCAGTGTCAATAGATGTAAATACATTTAATGAAGTGGACCTATTGTCTAAATCTCTATTACCAAAGATAACTTTATCTAAATCTCAAACTATTGAGAAGGCTATTGATATTGCAAAAAATTCTCTTGCTAATAATCAGGAGAAAAATGAAGATAAAAACAAAGACACCACTAAAATATAAACAGAATAAGAAACTAAAAAAATTAAATGATTTAGTCCAGTTAAGACTAAAAGATTTATGGCATAACGCTGAACTCCCTCTCGCAGGACCTTCAGAATGTACAGCCGAACAGTATCAACTCTTATTTAAACTAGTCACAGTAAAGAACCTATTTAACCTCGAAGCATTAGCAGTAGAGAACTCTAGACAGATTGAATTCCTAGAAGATCTAATCCATCAATGGCAAAAAGCTCAACAAGAAATAGTTGAAAAATGTACAGAACACCTGAATACATCCGAGAAGAAATTCACAGATGAAAGAGCAATTAGAAACGAGGTTGTTAGGACCTATAATAACTTTGTTAATTTTGGGCAGTTTGCAAAGTCAGAAGATATTAAGGCTTGGAATAAAGACCTACCAGAAGGCTTAAGGGGTAGCCATACGAAGTATGAAATAAGAACAAAGCTGTTGGAAAGTGGCAAAACCTCAACATCAATTAAAGAGAAGAAAAAACCAATGGAGAAGAAGTAATGCCTAGTTATAACCACAGACTTCCTAAAAAAAATCAGATGTTTTTAGATTTAGCTTCTCGCTTCATAGATATATTTAGAGGATGTGAGTTTACTTACTATTTAAATGCTACATGTATTTTTGACACCGAACCAAACGGTAAGACCAAACAAAGAGGTTTTCGTTTCAGTCATAGTCTAGGTAATTTTAAAGGACCTAGAACTATTGCACACCCTGGAATGCCAGTTGATGGGAATGATTATTTAGATCATTTATTCTATTCACCAATGAATAATGGTGGCGGATTTATAAAAAAATATATTGTTATGCCTCCAATGACTAAAGATTTTACATGTAGATGGGGAGCATTAGATGTAGATCTATATAATGATAAGAAGAAATATGACGTCGAGAATAAAAGAATAGTAAAACAAATATATGATGATGAACTTCCACTGATACCGGTGTTTAGTAAATCAAAAGGGTTACATTTATTTTTATTTGCAAAGGATTTTGTGCCAGTTTCACAAATGCGAGGTGTTCTAGAATTTTATAGAGACTTATTAAAACTATCTAAAAAGACAGAACTATTTCCCAAACAATTTAAGCAAGAATTTGAAGATGATTTCCCTACCCTAGCTAAAGTTGGTAATGGAATTCAATTACCTTATGGAGCTTGTTTTAAATCAAATGAGCATGAGGTTGAGCAATATCAAAAAACTCTAGAACCTGGAAATATGTGGGCGAAGGTTAGCAATCCTGGTTCTTTAGTAGAAGGCTGGCATAAACAAAATGAGGAGATGATAATTAATGAAGACATGGAGACTGCAACATTAGATAAATTTATTGAAGCAGTTGAAAATTCTAAATTAGAAAAAGATTACTTCTCACAATATCCAGGGTTAAAGATGAATGAAAACATAGGGGAAGAACCAGAAGAAGAGGAAGAGGAAGAGGATTCAAACGACATACCCTTGAGCTCGCATTTAGATAAAATATTAAATAACATCATAAATAATAAAACTCATAGTAGAGGTGGGTCTTATGATAATCATGTTTTAGATTTTATTCATGGATCAGTCCAAGATCAAAGGACAGATAAAGAAATATCAAATGATCTAGAGAGAATAAAACATATAGGCAAGGATGATGAATATAAAGGAGGCTTTGATTATCATATTAAAGAAATGATTTCTAAATGCAGATCTAAATACAAAGTTAAAAGTCCTGGAGGTAAGAGAATAAACTTTCACAATAAACTAACTTGGTTAATGGATGTAGAAAAATACCACGACGCTAACACCAATGAAATTTATGGAGAGAAGTCAGTGGAAATGAAGTATTGCCATATACTTCCAAAAGGTACTAACGCCACTAGTGTTTGGAAGAAAAACCCAGATAAAAGGATAGCAGAAGGCACTAAATACAGACCAAGAAACTATACTCCAAAAGATAGTTTGTTTAGAGATGAGAATGGGAAGAAGTATCTCAATACATTTAAACCAGGTCCTTTAGAACCAAAGCCATTTGAAGGTAGAAAAGTAATTGAGAACTTCTTATTTTTAATAAATTATCTCGCACCAGATCCAATACATGCAGATCATATAATTAAATGGTTAGCTTGCCTCGTACAAAATAGAGGATTGAAGATGAGACATGTCATATTAATTTGTTCAGAAGCAAAGCAAGTAGGTAAAGGAACTATATTTAGAATTCTTAAATTTATATTGGGCGAGGACAATGTAATGGAAACCAATATCAGAAATATGAAAGACAAAGGAGTTATGTTCACTGATAAGGAGCTGGTGTTGATTGATGAATGTGCCGACGCAAATGATCACCGAGCTAAAAGAGATTTAGTAAATGAACTAAAGCCAATTATCACAGAAAGTAGAATTATGGCTAGAAGGATGAGAACCGACAGTGTCCAGGTGGAAAATAATCCTAACATCATAATCTTTACAAACGAAAAAGATTCACTGGCACTAGATAAGTTTGATGAAAGATATTTTTGTATTTTTCATGAAGCTAAAAGACTTGATCAAAATTGGTATGTAAAATTTCATGATTGGATTGAAGGAAATATCAAAGGAGAGAACTCAAAAGGTGTTGGTGGTGGATGTGAAGAAATCTTTTACTATTTAAAGAATCTAGACATGGAAGGCTGGGATCCAAAAGCTACCGCACCCCATACAACTTTCAAAGAAGAGATGGGAGAAAATGAGCTCCATCCATTAACCAAAAAACTAAAAGAGTTAGTCGCTGGTGGATATTATCCATTTAGATTTGGTTCAGATATTGTTGGATCTTATGAGCTTGCTGAATGGGGTAAACACAATCTCACTGGTAAACTTGCTGGATATATAAATGATACTAAACAATTAAAGAAAAGCATGACCGAGGCTGAATTTAAATGTCTAGGTCAGGTTAAGCATAAGATCAGAAATGAGAAACCTACTTTATGGATTGTCAGAAACTTTAAAAAGTATGAACACTTAAAACCAACTGAAATATGCAATCAACATTGGATAGCTTTAGATCCTAGAGCAACTAATTCAGAAATAGTTTCAGAGAAATTGACAGCAGAATTTCAAAACAAACTGGATAATCAAGTTGATGAGTATGAAGAGAAATTTCTTAACATAGTTAAAAAAGAAATTAGAATTGGATGAAGCAAATATCTAGACAAAAAAAAGGAAGGAAGCTTCAAACAATAGTAAGAGACAAATTGCTTAAAGCGTTTCCACACTTACACCAAGCAGATTTAAAAGTTGGTAAAAATGGAAGCAACGGAGAAGATGTAAAGATTGGTCGGATAGCTAGAAGATTAATTCCATATCAATTTGAATGTAAGAACCAGGAGAAATTTAAAACATTATATTCGTTCTGGGATCAATCAGTAAAACATGGTAAACATGAACCAGTTTTAGTAATAAAACAAAATTCAAGACGAGCTCTTGCAGTAATTGACCTGGATCAATTCATAAATTTAATCAAATAGACCACCCAAAGGAGACCATTCATATGGATAAGAAAAACATATTAAAGGGACAGGAAGAACTAGATCAATACAAGTTTGATAGAAATGATATGGCAGTAATGCTAGGTAAATCGCCAAATGCAATCAGGATGATGATGAGGAGAAAGAATTGTCCATTGGAATATAGGTATGATGGAAAAAAGTATCTGTTCAAGAGACCGCGTGATTACCATAATCAACGACCACCAGACCAGTCAGAGAAAAAGTCTTATTCTAATGATGTTGAGAGATACCACCAACAAACTCAAAAGAAATATAACAGAGGAGCAACTCACGAAGGTAAGGGAAACTATCCAAATGACGCCTTTAAAAAGCAGAATGAGATGAAGATTATGAATAACATTAACGGGAAGTTTACCAGTGAAGCTCATAAAAAAGAGTTTAATGATCTCAATAAAGAAGGATTAAAGATTGCCCAGGATAACCTCTTCAAGAAACGACAAAAAGAAATGCAAGAGCAATTTGTTAAACCAGGGAAGTATGGTGAAATGCTCACTGGTTATAGGTCTGTTCAATAGGCGGATGACGTTAAGTGGAAGTCAGACCATAAGAGGAGACTTGATACCTCTTTTAAACCAAAAATACATGACTATTATTCTGGATCTTTTAAACCTGAACCAAAAGATAAAAGAGAAACGACTTATGTGTGGACTGAACCCAAAACAAAAAATCCTGGGGAAGGTTATAAGCCAGGGAAGTTTAAATATTTAGATGAAGCCATTAAAAATAGTAAAAAGAAATAGGATGGTATCTAGGCTAGCTACCCAGTGATTGTGTTTGTTTCTGTTCCGGGTCCCTGTGCTATGAGTTATGTTTAAATAATAATATACCCTAGCCTCCCTATCCTGGTTAGATAGATCAAGATTTATCAATCATTCCCTGGTCACCTGATGCTAGCTAGAAGGTAGATTGTCTAGGCAAAAATTAAAAAAAATAATTGTGACCACTTACATTTGAAACAAAAATGTATAAAATATAGATCACAAAACTTCATGGTTGTCAGGGCAGTCGTTCAACTGCCCTGACAACCACGTTTTTGAATCCAATAACACCGAGCCGCAATTCAAGAATAAAGTACAAGAGAGTATTTGGAGATTAAAAAATAATAAGTAGAGCCTTCGGCCCCGGTTATTGCTGCACGCTAAATGACCAGATTGAACATGGACCTGGAACAGTTTATATTAGTGAATTAATAATACACTTTACTCCCTTGATCATGCCCATGGTTAGGGGAGTTCTTATTTTAAATTATATTTCAGCTTTTATTTTTTTAAATAAGTTTACTGTGATACCTGTAATGCAAAATCTTAATCTCCAAGTATAAAAAATTAATATAATTAATAGTATTGGATGCAGTATATTTATTGTTTTAGCTATAGTACGATTATCAGTATTGTAGTTTGGATCTAAATAAAACAAGAGCCCGTGCCTATCACTGCATAAAAAGTTATTGCCAAAAATATTGCCATTATCAATAGTGTAATAGGCAAAGTCACAATAAGTTTTAATGGAAATTTAATAAAAATATTTTCAATAATATTTGGGAAGTTTTTCGAAATAGGCTTTGTATTTTTAAATTTCAGTATTGGCATCTTTTTATTTAACCAATCGTGTGGTTTTTTAAACCATCTTAATATTTTTTCTTCTGTTCTTAAGCCTAGCCACCCCAGCATACCAAGAAGAAAATAACCTGATGCAGGCCATATTATTGCGACACCTATTATACCAAAAAAACAACCCATTTTAATTTAACCAAGCATATTGAACATAAACTCTAATAGTATTTAAAACAGTGAAAATAATTACCCCTGATAAATATTGAAAAAACTCTGCATTAAAAAAGTTTTGTATTTTAAATCTTTTATAAAATAAATTTCCTAAAATTGAAAAAAATAATACAAATACCAAAGATACAATAGGCATAGCTAATTTATTTGATACAAATGGTGGTTCAGTTGGAATTATCAAATAAACAAAAAAAAATAAACCAATCAAATAAGTTGGCGCATATTGTTTTGAAAAGTATTTTTTTATAGATGAATATTTTTTACACAAACTTATAGAAACAAAGCCAGATGATAAATACAAAGCATAATATAAAGTTGCCAACACTACTGATGTTAAAGTTAGCTCGATAGTCATAATTTTAATTAATCAATCCCTTATCAAAAATCTTAAATTCAACACTGATCAACAACAATCTCGCAACCAAAATCAATATCATTCTCATCATAGCTTAATGATACCTGATATTTAATACAGAGTCTTTGATGATTAGGGTTGGTTTTTATGAAAAATATATATTGTATCTAAAATAGAAACTGCATACCGTCCATCTTGTATTCTTAAAATGGGAATTGATGATATGGCGGTTATAGATCAAAAACTTAAAGTATGTGGAATTGAGAATTTAAGAGGAGTGGATACTTCCGCTATGCCTGAAATTATTAGTAAAAACCTAAACCACCAATATTAATGATTGCTGAAAGAAAATCAGAATTTATTATTAATTCACAATGAATGCTCAAGATAACAAAAAGAGCATAATTTATACTCTTTCTGGAATGGCTTTATTTTCTATTCAAGATTCTTTAATTAAATTTATTTACAACGATACAGCTCTATATGAATTATATTTTGGAAGAACTTTTGTTGCCTTTATTTTACTTCTTATATTTATGTGGTTTAAGAAAGAAAAGCTTATTTTAAAAACACACTACCCCTTTTTAACTATTTTTAGGGTTATATTATTTTTTTGTGGATTTAGTTTTTTTTATATATCACTAACTTTCATGAGCTTGGCCATGGCCAATGCATTATTTTTTTCAAGTCCTTTCTTTGTAACTATCTTTGCTAAAATTTTCCTAAAGGAGGAAATATCTATTAGACGCATAAGTGCAATTATTGTTGGATTTATTGGTGTATATATTATTTTAAATCCTGATTTTAAAAATTTTAAACCTATGAACTTGGCGCCAATTGCTTGCGCACTTTGTTATGCTGGATCTATGATTATTTTAAAATTAACTAATGATAAAGATAATGTTTACACACAATTAGCTCATCTTTATATTGGTGCAATAAGCATAAGTGTTCTTTTTTATATTTTTACTGGTGATGGAAAATTTAATACTTTTTCTGATTCCTCTATGCAATTTATTTTTAGAGAATGGTTTACTAATCCTAAAGAGGCTTGGCCAATAATTACCATAATGGGATTCTGTGGTGCAGCAGCATTTGCTCTTATTTTTAATGCTTATAATTTAGGATCACCTTCTACTGTTTCATTGTTTGAATACTCTTTAATTATTTATTCAATAATAGTTGGCTATTTTCTCTTTCAAGAAATTCCAAGTGTAAGGACACTAATAGGTATTGTGATAATTATTTCTTCAGGAAGCTATATTTATTTTAGAGAGAAAGTTAAAGACCAATTAATTGTAACTGAAAATCCAATAAGATAATGAAGAGTTATATTCCAACCATTAAAATTCACTCTTTTCCTTCTTCATAACTTCATGATACTTGATAAATTGTATTTTGTCAGTGGTGTATTGTGGGTTGATTTTACTATCACCGCGCCCCGTTTCTTGATTAGAATTGAGCTATTCTCGGTCCCCTATTAGTAGAATAACACTTCCTGCATATTGGACCGCTGTTAAGACTGCCCTCATATTCCGTCGTGATTTGAGTATGGACTTGTTCGTGGTTCCCGCAGTTTATACAACGATCAATTACAGGTGTTTTGTCGTTTGGATTTTGTGAATTATTTTCTCTGTTATTCCAAGCCATAATTTTTTTTTATAATATTTTTTCAGTATAAATTTTATAATATTTTTTGGGTTAAGTAATTAGTTTAATAAAGTATTGTGGAGCGTTAACCGTCTAGATCTAACTCTAAAGGGTAAGATGTAAGATACATCCTTTTAAATAGGGTGATTGCTCTTCCATAAACGATAGCACAGCCTATCTCAATTGAGCCTCCTTTGAAGGCCTGACCGAGGAAGCGAAGCTTCCGAGGTCTTAATAGAACATAATACGAAGATAACATTATTTATCCACAGTCTAAAAACCTAGGTAAATGAATCTTTTTAGAGCACAAACTGGAGACTCAAAATGATCTATAAAGTTAATGAATTGTATATAAACTTCGTGTACTCTGGCAACATACAGACAACGAAAGAGATAAAACAGAGTTAAAGCAAGATGACGCCAGAAAACGCAAGTAAACTCTGGAAAAAGATACAGGAAGCTGGCGATTATTTACGGAGTTAGAGGTTCAACCTTTCCTACACTTACCCGCACTATTCTACACTAGGGCTTTCACTAAATATTAGTTAGAAAGAAATAACTATTGTAGAAGTGGATTATGGATACAGAAAAA
>Ga0222670_1000713_pt1 | contig 13249 bp, 13 predicted proteins | sample AntAcemetagen732_FD_181148 | JGI IMG/M metagenome (GOLD analysis project Ga0222670, IMG submission 181148) | Saline water microbial communities from Ace Lake, Antarctica - #732 | ecosystem: Environmental > Aquatic > Non-marine Saline and Alkaline > Saline | place: Antarctica: Ace Lake... | reverse complement strand
GAAAGTTGAAATTTTTGGTTTAAGATTTAATGGTTTTTCAGAACTCCAATAAACTTTAGGAATATTTTTGATTTTCAAGAACATTTTTAATAAATTACTTCTTTTAAAATTAAAGTCTATTATTGTTAATACTTTATGAAAAATTTTTTTATACTAATTTTCTTTTTAACATATTCACTTAGCTCAAATGCCCACATGGCGCATTATAATAAATTTAATAAAATTGAAATGGAGATTTTAAAAGATGGTGAAGTTATTGGCTATAATTACTATTTTTTTAAAAAGGATGGAGATAAGACAACAGTCACAAATCAAATTAAGTTTACAGTAAAGTTATTTGGAGCAACAATTTTTGAAATTGAAGGGTACGGAGAGGAAAAATATATTAAAGATAAATTGATTTCTTTTAATTCTAAAACACTTCAAAATGATAAAGAAAAATTTGTAGATTTAGAATTTAATGAACAAACAGATAAATTTGATATTCAAGGTTCTTCCTATAGTGGTATGGCATCAACAAAAAGCGTAATTGGAAACTGGTGGAGCCACAAAATTTTACAAACTGATAGTCAAATTAGCCCAGTATCAGGTAGTATCAAAGAACAGGTAGTAACGTTTATCGGTAAAGAAAAAATTGAACTTTATGGTAAAACTTATGAGGTAGATCATTTTAAATTAACCTCAAAAGACATGTCTTTACCAAAAGATAAAAGACTTAATTTTGATATATGGTTTAATAAAAAAAATTCTTTAATTTTAAAAGTTACTTATTCTAGATTAGGAAATTGGGAATATAAGGTTAAAAAGTTTGAATAAAATTATTTATTTATTTTATTAAAAAGATCTTGAGCGCTTATCCATCCCGATTCTAATCTAGGTCCAACAAACCAATCCGCACAAACTCCAAGGTTTAGAGAAGAATTCCAATAACTTTTAATTCTTAAAGGTTTTGAGTTAGATGAATATTTCCAGCCATGATTTAATGAAAATAAAACTTTAGTTTTTTTGATACCTGTAAGCTTAAAAAACTGTTCAATCAAAGTTTTTGTGTTCAATTTATTATTGTCTCGATTTTTATTAATTTCTTTATTTGCCCATGAGTAAGTACTTTGTAGGGTCCAAAGATCATTTTTACTTTTAAAACGCATTTTACTATTTTCATTTCCAGCCCAGCCTAAAATTTTATCATTAAAAAAATAACTACTAACATTAAGTTTACTTTTTTTTGTTGTCATCATGACAGTTATATTTGCATCCATTTTAATTTTTTTATTGATAAATGAATGTTTAATATATTTTTTTGAAAGTTTTTTTAATTGAGGGAATGGACAGGTTAATATTAAAGATTTATAAAATTTTATTGATCCATCTGAAAAAGATATTTCCCAAACTTTTTTTCTATTAGCAATTTTAATAACCTCACTACTAAAATTACAGTTAATATTTTTTAATAAATATTTACTAATTGCATTATTCCCCTTTTTACCAATTATCTTAATATGGCTCTTATCCTCTTTTTTATTATCATTAAGAAAAATATGATTTCCAGTCCACTTTTTAAGAATTTTTTTTGAAATTAAACTTTTTATAAAACTTTTAAACTGGATACTTTTTGGTGAAATATACTGAACACCATGATCAAAGCTTTCATTCTTATTAAACTTTTTATTAGATGATCTTCCCCCAACCCCTCTTGCCTTATCATAAACATCTAATGAATATCTTTTACTAAGGGAATTTGCAATTGTTGCACCAGAAATGCCAGAACCAATAACACAAAAGTCCTTCATTTACCTGCAACTACCATACCTTCTATTAACATCGTAGGAGCATTTGTAGAATATTTAAACTCAAGATCGTCAGCTAAGGTAATATTTTTGAATATGTCTTTAAAGTTTCCAGCAATAGTTATTTCACTTACTGGATATTTAAACACCCCATTTTCAACCATAAACCCTGTGGCACCAACTGAATAATCCCCTGTAACTAAATTGCTTCCATGACCGATAGTTTCTGTAATGTATAAAGTTCTTTGGTTTAATTTTAATAAATCTTTGTATGAAATAGAACCTTTTTCAAAATATAAATTACTTGTTCCACCACTTCTGCCATTTGACTTAAGGTTAAGCTTTTTCCCATTGTAAGTATCCACTAAATAATGCTTTAAAATACCTTGATCTACTAATTTTAATTCATCAGTTTTTACTCCTTCAGAATCAAAATACCTTGACCCTAATCCTTTAACTATATTGGGTTTATCAAAAATATTTATTGAGGATGTAAATATTTCTTCATCAATTTTATCTTTTAAAAAAGATGTGCCTCTTGCAATAGAAGAAGCAGATATTGCACTTGCAAAAACACTCAACATTCCTTTTGAAATTCTTCTATCAAAGACAATACTAATTTTTTCACTTTCTATTTTTCTTGGATCTAGTTTTTGTAATGTTTTTTTTGCTGCTATTGCACCAATTTGGCTAGGTTTTAACATATCATTTAGATGACAAGTGCTAGTAAATTCATAATCTCTTTCCATTCTATTGTTAGAATCTTTTGCTACAGCAACACATGATGCTGAAAAAGAAGAAGACTTATAACCATTTAAAAAGCCATCACTGCTTGCTAATATAAAATTTGATTTTGACTCTGAGAAACCAGTTTCTGTATTAATAATTTCTTTTTTTTGAAATGCAGTCTCTTCTACTTCTTTTAAATATTCAATTTTTTCATCATTCTCTATATGGTCATCATCATATAAATTTAGATCATTAATTTTATTAGCCAGTAAGTCTTTATCTGGCAATGAATTATATTCATCTTCTGGAGTAATTTTTGTTGTCTCAATACATCTTTCTACCAATGTCTTGATATTTTCTTCTGTAAGATTTGAAGAAGAAATACTTGATTTTTTTTTACCAATATAGGTTGTAAGACTAACACCTAAGCTATCTGATCTATCAGATTCATCTAATTTTTTATTTCTAAAATTTACCGTTTCTGAAATGGAGTGCATCACAGCAGCAGTTGAATCTGTTGCTCCAAGTTTTTTTGCTAAATCTATGCAAAAAGAAGCTGTCTTTTTTAAATAATCTTGATCTTTAACCATATGATTTATAATTGAGTTCCACCAACAGTCATTTTATCAATTAAGATCGATGGTTGCGCCACACCTACTGGAACACCTTGCCCAGCTTTTCCACAAGTTCCAATACCTGGATCAAGCATCATGTTATTTCCAACTAATGAAACTTCTTTTAAAATTGAAGGACCGTCACCAATTAACGTTGCTCCCTTAATAGGTGATCCAATTTTACCGTTAATAATTTCATAAGCCTCTGTACAGTTAAATACAAATTTTCCTGAAGTAATATCCACTTGCCCACCACCAAAACTTACTGCAAATATTCCTTTATCAACTGATTTAATCATTTCTTCTTGAGAATATTTTCCATTTAACATCATGGTATTTCTCATTCTTGGGAGAACAACATGTTTGTAGCTTTCTCGTCTTCCACTACCCGTTGATCTTGTATTCATTAATCTCGCATTTAATCGATCTTGCATAAAATTTTTTAATATACCATTTTCTATTAAAACAGTTTTTTCAGTAGGTGTCCCTTCATCATCTATTGTTAAACTTCCTCTTCTATTATGAAGAGTTCCATCATCAACAATAGTAACACCCTCACTTGCAACTCTTTGACCCATTAAATTATGAAAAGCAGATGTTTTTTTTCTATTAAAATCACCTTCAAGACCATGCCCTATAGCTTCATGGATGAGTATTGCTGGCCAACCTGATCCTAAAACAACCTTCATTTCTCCTGCTGGTGCAGGTTTACTTTCAAGGTTTACTGAAGCAATTCTAAATGCCTCATCACATACTTTTTTCCAATTATCATCTTTAAGATATTCATCATAAGATTGTCTTCCACCAATTCCATAAACTCCTGTTTCTTTTTTTCCGTCTTTCTCAAGCATGACTGAAACATTAAAACGAATTAAAGGTCTAACATCTGTTAACACTTCACCCCCAGATCTTATAATTTCTATAGATTTATGTTCACCTGAAAAACTAGCGGTGACTTGTTGCACCATTCCTCCTTTGGCTCTCGTATAGTTGTTAACTTCTTTTAAAAGATCTAATTTAGATTGTAGTGATTTTTCTTCTATCGGATTAACATCTTTATAAAATTTTTCATTAGATTTTGGAATTTCATGATTGTAGATACCTTTTTGAGATTTTAATGTTGAGCTTAGATTGTTAGCGGATTCTTTTAAAGATTTTTTTGAAATTTCATTTGAATGAGAATAAGCTACTACTTCACCCGTTACAGCTCTTAAGCCATATCCTAGATCAGAACTATAACTAGAACTTTTTATTTTATCATCATCAAGTACAATAGATTCACTTTTAGAATTTTCTAAGTAAAGCTCACCATCATCACAATTATTTAATGTTTCAGAAATAATACTTTCTGCATCTTTTCTTGATAAATCTGTTTTAGTAAAAAAATCACTCATAGATAACAAGTAATAGTTATAATTATTTTTTCAATTGTCGTATTTCGCACATATACAATCTATCGGATTCTATATAATTTTAGGAATAAATTAAAAAAAAGGACAATATAATGAAAAAATTTGACGAATTAATGAACGTTTCTAACGAGATACAAAATATTTCGGTTGATGAAGCCAAAGAAAAACTAAATAACCCAAATGTTCAATTTATAGACGTAAGAGATAAAAACAGTTTTGAAACAGAAACTATTGGAAATGCTGTAAATTTAGAAAGAGGCTTATTAGAGTTTTATCTTGCCGATGGTAGTCCTTTAGAAAATGAAATGTTTAAGAAAAATCCTGATAAAGAATATATAGTTTTTTGTGGTCTTGGAGGTCAAAGTACACTTGCAACAAAAACTATGCAGGAAATGGGAATAAAAAATGTGAAAAATATGACTGGTGGAATGACAGCTTGGAAAGATAAAAAATAGATTGTGAAAGTTTATTTTAATAATTCATGTAAAATTTGCCGTGCTGAGATAAATTTGTATAAAAAACAAAATATTAAAGACATAGAATGGGTGGATATTACAAATAATAAAGCTGCAGAAATAGAAACTCAGAGAAATGCCAAGAACCTTCTACGTAGACTTCATATTAAAGATGGGGAGAAAGTAATTGGAGGAGCAGAGGCTTTTTTATTGGTGTGGAAAAAAATTCCTAAATATAAGTTTCTTTATAGTTTTTTTAAAACTCCTATAATTTTTACTTTATTTTCATTTTTTTATGAAATTATTGCATTCTTTTTATTTTTAAAAAATAAAAAACAACTTTTAAAATAAGTTTTTAATGTTGAGAAGAGGTGCTGAATAAAATATATTTTATTTATGAAAATTTTTATACTATTTTTATTTATATTTAGTTTTATTTCTTCTGCTCAGTCCTCTCAAAAAAATAATTTAAATAATTTTTTTGATCAACTTCAAAATATTAATAATTCAAAAAGTGCTTCTTTATTAGAACAAAAAATTTGGTCTATTTGGAATGAACATCCCAATGATCTTAAATTAACTGAAAAGTTAGAGTTTGGAACAGAGCTGATGCAATATGGAGATTATAATTATGCACTAAAAGTTTTCAGCAATGTACTAGAGAATGACCCTAAATGGTCTGAAGCTTGGAATAAAAGAGCAACTGTATATTTTTTAATGAGCCAATTTACAAATTCATTAAATGATATTGATAAAGTTTTAGATATAGAGCCTAGACACTTTGGGGCTTTATCAGGACAAGCAAGAATTTTCATAAAACTTCAAGAATATGAAAAAGCAATTAAGAGTATTGAAAGCGCATTAAAATTCTACCCCTCATTTAAAAGTCGTGAACTAATACCTGAAATTGAAAGATTAATTAAAGAAGATAGTATTTAATTTAATCTTTTTTAGCTCTTTTTCTTGAAATTAACTGCGTTAGTGAGTCGACCATTAGATCGGAAGCTTTAAATATTTCATTTGATTTGAATTCATGAGAAGAATTTTTCTCAGGATCTGATTTATCTTCAATAACTATTCCTTCGTCAGGAGAATTATTTTTTATATAAATCAATAGCAACCACTCTTCATCAGGTGCTTCATCCCATTTGATAAAGATTTCACCAGTTTCAAATCTTTGGTCAATGCATCTAAAAATAGACATGTGTCTAGTGATATGACGTTTGTTTAGTTGAAAAACTAAACTACTGGCACTTCTGTAAAAACTTTCAAGAGAAAGTTCAATTTTCTGCCTTGCAATTTTATAATCTTTCTCTTTTTGAAGTAAAGTTTCTCTATCCTCATCACCTTGAATTTTTACTCCTAGAGCTTCTACTCTCTCTCTAATTTTTTGATCTCTTATAATTCTATATTTATCTTTTAATTTCTCTATTCTTGCTTGAAGACCAGCATAATCATCTCTTTTTTCTTTTAATGAAATCTTTTCAAGTTTTTCTAATTCTTTAATCTCTCTTATTCTAAATTTCTCTATCTGTTTTTCTAACTGTAATTGTTTTAGAAATTGTTTTTGTCTTTCAGCATGTTCAATTCTAATTAATGCTTGTTCCTTACGTAAAAATAATTTTATGTCTCTTGCTCTTTCTTTTTCAAGTTTAATTTCTTCTTTCAATGCTTTTTCTTTGAGTTTAGTTTTCTCCTCTTCTTCTTTTACTTTTTGTTTTTGAATTTGTAATTTTTCTTTTTCTTTTTTTTCAATTTCCTCAAGTTGTCTTCTTCTTTTTTCTTTAGCTTTTAAGGTTTTATATTCAGATATTCTATTGGCGATGCCATCAAAAAAAGCTTGAATATATTTTTCTAAACTAAAATTAATTTTAAAGTTAAATTCTGGCTTTAAAGAATTTTGAAGCTCAACTACCCTTGATATTATGGTCGTTTTTTTTTTAGTATTAGCTTTTCGTTTTTTGTTATTTGTTTTTATATTTTTGCTTATCTTTTTTTTATTATTAATGTTTTTTTTTATTTGTAAATTTTTTTTTTTCTTTTTATTTATAATTTTTTTAACCTTTTTTTTTGCTAAAGGTTTTTTTTTAAGAGGATTTTTTTTTATTTTTTTCATGCTTTAAGAAAATTAGATTTATCAATTAATTACTAATAAATATAGTCTCTTGTTTAAATATATTGTGGAAAATCTTATTAAATCTACTTAAGCTGTCTTTAGGGATTCTAATGTAAAATTAAGCTTACGAAGATCTTCTAGTAGTTGTTTTTTGTCTTTTTCACTTAAAAGACTGACGGGTGGTATAACATTTTTGTAATTGTCATTTTGATCTGACATAAAAGAATGTAACCCTGATATTAAATTATATTGATCAAATGTACTTCTAACCATGCACAGAATCTCATTTTCTTTTTGTTGTTTTTTTTCATTAAAATCATCATAAACTTTTCTAGACAAATTTGCTGTTACATTGCAAGTTGCCGTAATAATACCATCACATCCGAGTTCAAGACCTTTTAGGAGTTTTAACTCTGATCCTGGCATTACTGAGAAATTTTCAATCTTTAAATTTTCATATAGGTTATACGAGCTGTCTTTAACACCAACTATTTGTTTTGGAAACTTCTTAACAAGCTCTTCAACGCATTCAATGCTAAACTTATAACCACATAACTTTTCAAAGTTGTATAAAATAATCTTACTTTCTGGCGCAGCCTCAACCACCCTTGAATAAAACTCTATTACCTCTTTATCACCATACTTATAATAAGCAGGTGGCATTATTAGAAAATCACTAAAATTTAAAGAACTTGCAACCTTCATTAAATTTATAGTTTCATTTAAAGAATTAAGCCCAGTTCCAATTAAATATTTTTCTCTATATTTGCTTTTTGATAATTCATTTAATAGAGCAATTTTTTCACTTATGGATATAAGTTGTGCTTGTCCTGTGCTTCCAAAGATAGCAACACCATGACAGCCCATATCTATTATTTTTTCGGCATGATTAACAGTCTTTTCAATGTTTAGACTTAAATTGCTATTAAATACAGACATTGATGCCGCATAAATGCCCTTAATTTTATTCATATGCTAAACTTATATAAAATAAAAATTTAGTAAAGGTGATAAAGTTTTAAATGAAAATTTTGGTAGTACAAAATAAAATGGGCATTGGAGATATGATAATTTATCTTCCATTTATAGATGCTATTTCTAAAAAATTTAATACACCAGTAAGTCTTCTCGCTAAACAAAGTTCAAAACCAGAACAATTCTTAAAAGATAATAAAAATATTGAAAAAATAATTATTTTTGAGCAGGGTAATAAACTCAAGGAAGCAAAACACCAGGGTTTTAGTGGATTTATAAACTTAACAAAGGAACTTAAAGAGCATAATTTTAATAAAATTTTTATTTTTAACTCATCACTTAGATTTTATTTAGTTGCAAAATTTGCTGGTATTAAAAATATTCACCAATACTCCTTATTTACAAAAAAAAACCAAAATATAGTGGATGCTGCAAAAAAATTTATAAAACAAAATTTAAATTTAACTATAGAGAGTGATCCAAAAATCTTTATCAATGATAATTCTGTACAAGATATAAAATCAAAATTTAAAATTAGTAATGATAAAAAAAATATTGTACTTGGGATAGGTGGGTCGGGTCCAACCAAAAGAGTTCCTGCTACAATATTTATAAAACTTATGCATCTAATCTCTAACGTTTATAAATGTAGATTTTTCTTAGCTACTGGTAAAGATAAAGAAGAACAAGAAATTTTAAAAGAAATTCTTAAATCAGAATTTAAAGACAAATGTGTTCCCTTAGATGAATTAAGTATAAGCGAAACTCTGCCAATAATTAAAAATTGTGACGCTTCTGTTTGCAATGACTCGAGTTTTAGTCACCTATCGTCAGGTCTTGGTATTAAAACAATTGTTTTAATGACAGACACACCACTGGTATATGGAAATTACAGTCCAAGAATGTATCCAATTATTCCAGATGGAGAAAATACAGTAACACACAATACTTTAGGTAAAGATAAAATTAATCCAGACAAAATTTTTGATCAATTAAAAAAAATTCTTAACTAAGAAATATCTTTTAATACAATCTCTTTAGCTTCATTTACAATCATCGATAACCTTGTGGTCTCTGGTGAGATGTCTGGATGTATCTTTTTCTGAATTTTTATGTATGCATTTTTAACATCATCTTTAGTAATATTTTTTTTTATATCTAAATTTAAAATTTTGTAGGCTTCCTCTATAGATATTTTAGAAAAATTTTTAATATTTTGATTTTGGTTAAATGAAAATCTCCCAGAGTTTCTAAGTGTTTGTATAAGTCTAAATAACCCAATTAATTGAAATATTGAAAACCCCTTTAGCTTGACTAAAGCTAAGCTAAGCAACGTAAGTGATATGCTTAATAGAAACTTACCTGCAACCACCAGTAATATTGCTAAAATTATTAAACCTAAAAAAATTAACTTTCTTAAATGTTTTGACATTTTTTTTGATGAAGTGTTGGCTACTGATTTAAGTAAAAAGTAAATAATTCCCAAAAAAACTAGTGTATAAATGATAATATTCATATATTTAATTTGTATCCATGAAAATACCACATCTTAAAAAAAAATCAGAAATAAAAACGTGTCATAATATTAGTTGGGAAGATGATTATAGTTGGATACATCAAGATGATATCTTGGAGGTTTTGAAGGATAGTAAAAAATTAAACTCAGAAGTCAGAAAATATCTTGAAGAAGAAAACTCTTATACTGATTTTCACTTATCAGACACCAAGAACATTCAAAAAAAATTATTTGATGAAATCAAAGGAAGAATAAAATTAGATGATGAATCTCTACCTTTTAAAGATTTTGATTATGAGTATTGGTCAAAAACGACTACTAAAGGAAATTATTCTATAAAATTAAGGAAAAAAATTGGAACCAATAATATTGAAGAAATTTGGAACGGAGATGAAGAAAAAAAAAAACTAAAAGTGGAATACTTTGGTGTTGGTGATTTAGAAGTTAGTTTTAATGATAAATATTTAGGATACTCTTTAGATACAAAGGGTTCTGAGTATTACACAATATATATTAGAGACATAAAAACAAAAAAATTAGTTACTGACAAGATAGAAGAGACATCAGGTGGCATAACCTTTAGTTTAGATGACCAGTATGTTTTCTATTCAAAACTTGATGAAAATCATAGACCGAGAAAAATTTATAGACACAAATTAGGAACTAAAGTTAGCGAAGATCAATTAATTTTTGAAGAAAAAAGTGAAGCTTTTACAGTTGGAATTAGTTTAAGCTCAGATGATAAATACTTCTTTATCAGCTCTTCAGACCATAATACTTCTGAACAATATTACTTTGATGTTAATGAAAAAGATCCTAAGCCTAAATTAATAAAAAAAAGACAAAGAGGAATTCTTTATTCAGTTAATTCTTGGGATGGTAAATTTTATAATCATACTAATGAAAATGCTGAAGATTTTAAAATAGATATTGGTGATAATTTGGAAAAACCAGATTGGAAGACCTTTATTGCTGCAAAAGATGAAGTTTTAATTGGAGGGTTAACATTTTTAAAAAATTGGATCATAAGATCTGAAACTTCAGATGCTTTAGATAAATTATTTGTAAAAAATATTATAACTGGAATAGAAGAAGAACTAATTTTTTCTGATGAAACTGTATATGTTCCTGGTGCATCTTTAATGCAAAGAGATAAAAATACAGACAAGATATACATAAGTTATTCTTCACCTAAAACACAATCTAGAGTTTATTCTTACGACCTAAGCACAAAAGAAAAAAAATTAGTTAAAGAGCAAGAGATACCCTCTGGTCATAATTCTGATGACTACATTGTTGAAAGAGTTGATTGTAAATCACATGACGGAAGAATGGTTCCTCTTACTATTACAAGACATAAGGATACTAAATTGGATGGAAGCGCTAAATTGTTACTTTATGGTTATGGTTCATACGGAAGTTCTATAAACCCTAGTTTTTCCACTACTAGATTAAGTTTAATTAATAGAGATATCATCTGGGTCACAGCCCATATCAGAGGGGGTATGGAAAGAGGGATGAAGTGGTGGAAAGAAGGAAAACTGCTTAATAAAAAAAATACTTTTGAAGATTATATTGCCTCTGCAAAATACTTAATTGAAAATAAATATACCTCAAAAAATAAAATAATAGGTATGGGCGGCTCTGCGGGTGGTCTTCTTATGGGTGCTGTAGTTAATCAAGCCCCTGAATTGTTTCTAGGAATTATCATGGCCGTACCATTTGTTGACTCTTTGACAACTAATTTAGATCACTCTTTACCTTTAACAGTTGGAGAATTTGATGAGTTTGGAAATGCAAAAGATAAAAAAGATCACTTTGATTATATTTATTCTTATGCTCCCTATAACAACATAAAAAAGATGGATTATCCTCATATGCTGATTACAACGAGTTTAAGTGACAACAGAGTATTGTTTGATGAGCCTGCAAAATTTACTGCCAAACTTAGAGAGTATAAAACTGATAATAATTTATTACTTTTAAAAACTGAAATGAACGCAGGTCATGGTGGTAAATCTGGTAGAGATGGAGCTATAGAAGAAATTGCACTTGATTATGCATTTGCATTAAAAATTTCTGAAAAAATTTAGTCTCTAATTTTTAGAAACAACCATTTGAAACAAAGCCAATTACAATAGAATTAGAGTCTACTTCAAATCTTCTTTCACAAAGTATTCCATATTTTTTAGAATTATAAACAAACTCTAAATTACCTTTATTATTCTTAAAATCTTCATCTGGCTTACCTAATTCCATTTGTAAATTACTTGAAGTTTTTCCAATGTATTCACTTAACTTAGCATTTTCTTTTTCAACAATAGCATCTGTTTTATCTTTAATTGTTTGACAGCCAGCAACCAGGGTTAAAAAAAATAAACTTATAAATATAAATTTTAATTTACGCATAGTTTAATGATAACACCCAAAATATGACATAAATATAAACTTATAAGTTGAAATATGTTAATAAACTTAGGTTTTTAAGAGTATTTTCCTAATTAATATAATATTAGTCGATCTTAAACTTAGGAGGATCAATGTTAGAAAAATATTTCGACTATAAAAAGCACAAGACTGATTTTAAAACAGAAGTAATTGCTGGTGTAACAACATTTTTGACAATGGCTTACATTATGTTTTTAAATCCATTTATATTATCAGGTGAATTTGCTGGACCAGAAAAAGGGTTCTTTGAATTTGGAGCAGTATACACGGCTACAATTGTTGCAACAGCACTTGCTTGTTTCATAATGGCATTTTATGGAAAAACATGGCCAATAGGTTTGGCGCCAGGCATGGGAATTAATGCATTTGTTGCATTCGGTGTTTGTGCTGGAATGGGCTATACGCCTCAAGAAGCTTTAGGAGCCGTACTAGTTGCTGGAATTTTATTCTTAATTATTTCATTAACACCTATCAGAGCATGGTTGATTAATTCAATTCCAAGAAGTTTAAAATTAGGAATTGGTGCAGGTATTGGACTATTCTTAGCAATAATTGGACTTCAAATCATGGAAGTTGTTGTTGATAATCCAGTAACATTGGTTCAATTAGGTGACTTGAGTGATCCACTTGTTCTACTGGGTTGTGCTGCATTTATTTTAATGGTTGTTCTTGAAAAAATGAAAGTTAAAGGAAATATCATTATTGGTATTTTGTTGTTCAGTATTATTGCATGGGCTACTGGACTTGCTAAATTTAATGGAATTGCAAGCTCACCACCTCCAATGACTTATCTATTTGATTTTGATTTATCAGCAGCACTAACGGCTGGTATGACAACTGTCGTATTTACATTATTGTTTGTTGATTTCTTTGATACTGCAGGAACATTAACTTCAGTAGCAAACGTTGCTGGCAAAGTTGGTAAAGATGGTAAAGTTAAAGATATCGAAAAAGCAATGATGGCTGACAGTGTTGGAACTGTAGCTGGTGCAATGATGGGAACAACAACTGTAACAAGTTATGTTGAATCTGGTGCTGGTGTAAAAGCTGGTGGAAAAACAGGAATGACCTCTTTAGTAATTGGTCTCCTATTTTTAGCTTGTATATTCTTTGCTCCTTTAGCAACAAGTTTACCTAAGCAAATTGATGGTGCAGCTTTAGTATTTGTTTCTGTTCTTTTTGTTAGAAACATAACTG
>Ga0222670_1000712_pt1 | contig 13258 bp, 10 predicted proteins | sample AntAcemetagen732_FD_181148 | JGI IMG/M metagenome (GOLD analysis project Ga0222670, IMG submission 181148) | Saline water microbial communities from Ace Lake, Antarctica - #732 | ecosystem: Environmental > Aquatic > Non-marine Saline and Alkaline > Saline | place: Antarctica: Ace Lake... | reverse complement strand
GCTGCTGCAACGACGTCCCCGAGAACCGCGCTGGCTGTTGGGTCGCCCCCTGCTCCACGGCCATAGAACATCATTTCACCTCCAGCTTCGGCGTGAATAAACACGGCGTTGAAGGAACCCCGAACATTTGCTAACGGATGGTGAAGAGGAATCATCGCCGGGTGCACTCGAACGACAATCCCGTCTTCTTCTCCAGTATCTGCCACCAACTCTGCGATTGCCAACAATTTGATGACAAACCCCATTTCACGAGCAGCCTGAATGTCGGCCTTGGTCACCTCCCCTATGCCCTCGCAGTACACATCAGCCAGGGTGACTCTCGTGTGGAACGCCAATTCAGCAAGAATGGCGGCTTTGGCCGCTGCATCAATACCGTCAACATCGAGCGCGGGATCTGCCTCCAAATAACCCAATGCATTTGCTTGATCAAAAACCTCGTCGTAATCGGCGCCTTCTTCGTCCATTTTGGTCAACATGAAGTTGGTCGTCCCGTTAACAATGCCCATTACCTTGGTGACACGATCCCCTGCCAAGGACTCTCGCAATGGGCGGATAAGAGGAATAGCCCCGGCAACCGCTGCCTCGAAATACAGATCAACCCCGTACTGTTCAGCGGCTTGGTAAAGGGCGGCACCATCTTGGGCCATCAGAGCCTTGTTTGCCGTGATAACGCTCGAACCAGACTGCATTGCAGAGAGAATAAGGCTACGCGCGGGCTCAATCCCGCCCATGACCTCAATTAAAATATCGGCGCCAGAGTGGACGACGGATTCCAAATCCGAGGTTATGAGGGATTCATCAATTCCTACTCTTGGTTTGCCGATGTCCCTAACTCCGACACCCACAAGTTCCAATCCAGCACCCACCCGGTGAGCAAGGTCATGTTGGTGTCGAGCCAGTAGTTGCGCAACCGAAGTTCCCACCGTGCCCGCACCCAACATGGCGATTCGGATCGTTGCTGCAGATTTATCGCGCTCTGACATGAATCTCCTCTGGTGAGTTATCCGGTGGTGTGCAGCCCTAGTCTGTCAAATACGAAAAAACATGCTGCATTAGCCAGCAAATGGATCCAGCGCTAGCAGGTCCTCGAAGGTCTCACGCCGAAGCACCAGTTGACTTTGGCCATCGAGCACCGAAACTACGGGGGGGCGGGGAACCTGGTTGTAATTCGAGGCCATCGAGCGACAGTAGGCACCCGTTGCTGCAACGGCGATTAAGTCACCTGGACTCAAGTCACCTGGAAGCCATGCGTCTCGAACGACTATGTCACCTGATTCGCAATGTTTTCCCACTACACGACACAGGATCGGTGCCACTAGCGAAGTTCGGGAGACGAGTGCCACCGAATATTGGGCCCCATAAAGTGCCGTTCGGATATTGTCGCTCATGCCGCCGTCGACCGAGACATACGTGCGCTCGCCTCGATCCAAAGCAACTTTTTTCACGGTGCCCACCTCATAGAGTGTGATGCCTGCCCTGCCAACAATTGCCCGCCCTGGCTCGAAACACAGTGAAGGGATTGGGATCCCAACGGCCTCGCACTCCCTGATCACGATTGCGCGAATGTGAATGGCCATTGCGTCAACGGATAGTGGATCATCTGCTGGCAGATATGCAATCCCCATTCCCCCGCCCAGATTGAATTCCTGGCATTCGATCCCCTGGGTGTCATAAATCGAGTAGGCGACGGACACAACTCTGGCAGCCGCAATTTCAAACCCCGCTGAGTCGAAAATCTGTGAACCTATGTGCGAATGCAAGCCGACAAAGTGCAGCGATGGCAACTTGGAAATCCTGCGCACAGCCTCTTCCACGTCGCCCTCAGCAACCGATAGCCCAAACTTCTGGTCCTCGTGAGCCGTGGCAATGAACTCGTGAGTGTGCGCCTCGACTCCGACAGTCGCACGAACAAGAACTTTGGCCACAACATTCACCTCGGTCGCGATAGCTGCAACACGCACTATTTCGTCGAAAGAGTCGATAACGATTCGTCCCACGCCGTATTCAAGAGCTGAGCGAATTTCATCTGCAGACTTGTTATTTCCATGCATGAGCAATTTCTCGCCGGGTACACCGGCTCGGATCGCTACGGCTAGTTCACCACCTGTTGCAACGTCAATTCCCAGTCCTTCTTCAACTACCCACCGCGCAATCGCAACACTGAGAAAAGCCTTTGCCGCGTAGTAGACTTGACCACCAATGTTGTCTGCCAAATACGCGTGTGCGAACTCCCGGGCCCGCATACGAACGTCTTGTTCATCAAAGAGAAATAGAGGAGTTCCGAACTCGGCAGCCAACTGCACCACACCGACTTTGCCGATCTGAAGCTCACCCGACGGCGTTCTGAGAGCGCTTTGCGGCCACACATGTGACGCAGCATTATCAGCTACCGAACTGATAGCCTGCAATTCTTGAACCATTTGAGCGTGGCGTGGTCCAGCCGGGTGTGCTTGCATACACAAAGTCTAGTGGCCGCTACATTTTTTCTGGAGCGCTGACTCCAAGGAGATCCAAGCCGTTTGACAGTGTTTGCTGTGCTGCCGCGCACACCCACAGCCGAGCGATATGAGATTCACTCAGTTCTTCATCTGAGCGGGGCAGCACTCGGCATGCGTCATAAAAACGGTGATAAGCAGTGGCAAGTTCTTCTAGATAGCGGGCAACTCGGTGGGGTTCTCGCAATTCCGCCGCCGTTGCAATCACTGCCGGGAACTTCTCTAGAACGCCGAGCAATTCATTCTCTTGATCCGAGTTAAGCAGTTCGGGTTGGAATTCAGCTTCGCGCCAGTTAACTCCCAGGTCGCGTGCATTTCTTAGTACAGAACTGATTCGAGCGTGTGCGTACTGCACATAAAAGACCGGGTTGTCATTAGCCTTGCGAGCAATTTCTTCCAAATCAACAACAAGCGGTGTGTCGACCGGGTAGCGAGCTAATGTGTAGCGAGCCGCGTCCACGCCTACTTCTTCAACGAGTTCTTCGAGGGTAACAATTTGCCCCGACCGCTTGGAGAGCTTGACCTCTACTCCCCCACGCGTAATTTTCACCAGTTGCCCGATTAAGACCTCAATATTTTCGTCCATGTCGTCTCCAGCACAGGCCGCAACAGCGCGAAGCCGATTCACATATCCGTGGTGGTCTGCTCCCAAGAGATAGATCGCGGTGTCACAGCCGCGCATCCGCTTGTCCACGTAGTACGCCGTGTCGGCAGCGAAATAGGTTCTTTCGCCATTTTCTTTAATGAGAACCCTGTCTTTGTCATCGCCGAAGGTGGTCGTGCGAAGCCACAAAGCGCCATCAGATGAGTACACATGCCCTTGCTCTTCAAGGCGCGACTGTGCTCGTTCGACCGCGCCTGATTCATAGAGTCTGCGTTCGGAATACCACACGTCAAAGTGCGTCCGGAAAATCCCAAGTACGTCTTTTTGCTGCTGTAATTGCAGGGCATAAGCCGCTTCGCGATAAGCAACCAATTGATCACTCAAGGACAACTGCGCAAACTCAGGGTGCAGTCTGACAATCGCTGCAGCCAGATCCAAGATGTAACCACCGTGGTACCCGTCTTCAGGAACTGAGTCTCCGTGTGAAGCGGCCATGACGGAAGCCCCAAATTTATCCATCTGGACACCACGGTCATTGATATAGAACTCCGTGGTGACGTCTGCTCCAGCAGCGGCCAAAACTCGAGCGAGGGCATCTCCCACAGCGGCCCATCGCGTGTGTCCTAAGTGCAAGGGGCCCGTCGGATTCGCCGAGATAAATTCAATATTGAAACTTTTTCCAGTCAAGGTGTCGTTACGACCGTAGGCGGACCCAAGTTCGACGGCCCGTTGAGCTATTTCGCCTTGCGCCCGTGCTGAGAGTTTTATGTTGACAAATCCAGGCCCTGCCACAGTAACCTCGGTGAATGCCGGATCCAGGCTCAGGCGTTCAGCGATTAGATTCCCAAGCTCCCGTGGTGGAATTGTTGAATACTTTGCTGCAACTAGGGCGACGTTCGTCGCATAGTCTCCATGGTCGCGTGACTTGGGTCGTTCCAAAGACACTTCGACCGTAGCGGTCAAAATTCCTTGTTCGCAAAGTTGATCGACGACCCGCTGCACAGCTCTACGAGTATCTTCAATTGCCACGGCGTGAGCGTATCTGCCCCATCACATGTACTGACATAGAGTGCGCATATGTCAACAGATGACGAAATCGAAAAATTATTAAGGGAAATAGGTTCACAAGATTCCCAGAAGGCCACGCCCTCGCCCAAGTCAGCTTCAAAAACTCCTGCCAAGAGCGGTGAAACAAGTTCTGGCGGGCGGATCCCCTTCGCGACTGCAGGGGCAGCGGTAATGGGTGCGGGTGGTGCAGTCTCTGGCCTAATTCTCCCAGGAATCTCGATGCTCAGCACTGGAATCGGTGCTGCTGCCGGTGCTTTCCTTATCGCCCTCATTGCCGGTCCCCCACGTTGGTTTTCCCGTTGAGCGGCGGTCCCTGTGGATCGCTTCAACGATCGAACCGCTAAAAAAGGCAAGAAAAGCCAAGTAAACCCAGATCAGAACTGCGATCGGCGCACCAAATACAACTAGGGCTGACCCCACCGTCGAGGAAAGGTCGACATAGATTCCAAAAATGCCAATAGAAGCGATTATTAAGACCGTGGAAACCAAGAGTCCTGGGGATCTCCACGTCAGGACGCCTGTCGAGCCGCTCGTCTTGCGCATGACAAACCACACTACGAAGTAGACGAGAATCGCTGGCGCTAACCAACCCAGTGAATCGAGCAGGGTAAGGAGTGTGGTTTCTACGTTCAGGCTCTTCAAAATTGCCGGCACGACGGTAACCGCCATGAGCAGCGACACCGCGACCACGATAAAAGCGAGAGCGATTAGTGCTGATTTAGCTCGAGCGATTAGTCCCGGGGCGGCACGAACGTTGAGAAATATCTGATCCTGAACTCGTAGAACTCCATGAACGACCTTCTGAGAAACGTAGATCGCCACAACAACGCTCACGATCGAAGTGATGGTAACCGATCCGGCGGATGCGGTCCGTGCCAAATTCGTTAAGGCTTCAACTGCCGTGTCAAGGCCGCTGAATGAATCCGGAGCACGACTCACCACCGATTCCCAGCCGTCAGTAAATTGCTTTTGATTCACGAAAATGCCAGCAACCGCCCCAACAGAAATTGCTAGTGGGGCCAACGCCAGAATTACATAGTACGCCAACCCACCAGACACAAGTGAGATATTCAGCGCCCCGAAGCGAGCAATAAAGTGCTGTCCAAATGCAATCGGAGGTCCTAAGTAAGGCAGATTCACTAGGTTGTTCACCCCTTCACGCAAACCGGCCACCGTGACATGTTGGCACACGGGTGCGCTGCTAGCCTTACCGTCCCCTGCCTCCGTAGCTCAGGGGATAGAGCGCCGGTTTCCGGTACCGAAGGTCGCAGGTTCGAATCCTGCCGGGGGCACAATGACCAACACACCTACTCCAGCGCGCGAGATGAATGACGTTAACCGTGTTCACTTCGCGAAATTTGACAGTTCCCTGTACCCCTACATAGTGGCGGTCTTTGTTGGGGTGTTGCTAATCTCAAATATCGGTGCGACGAAACTAATCGAATTTGGACCTTTCATTACCGATGGTGGCGTTTTCCTGTTCCCTCTCACTTACATTATCGGTGACATTCTTAGCGAGGTATACGGCTGGAAAGCCGCCCGCCGGGCAATTTTTACAGGTTTTGCCATGTCAATTCTTGCGGCACTAACTTTCTATTTTGTTCAAATCTCCCCTGCGGCCGACGCATACGAATATCAGGATGCTTTCGAGTCCGTCCTGGGGTTCGTTCCTCGAATTGTTTTGGCGAGTGTCCTGGGATATTTGGTTGGACAGCTGCTCAATGCTTATGTTCTCGTAAAGATCAAGCAAAAAACCAAAGAAAAGCATTTGTGGGCTCGGCTGATCGGTTCAACCGTTGTGGGCGAGTTCGCCGACACCCTCGTCTTTTGCACTGTTGCATTTTATGGAGTGATTACCGGGGCAGACTTTCTCAACTATGTTTTGGTGGGTTACCTCTATAAGACATTGTTGGAAGTTCTTCTACTCCCGGTCAGTTACCCCGTCATTCGGGCAATCAAGAAACGTGAACCAACCTACCTACAAAATTAGATCTTCTTGGCGTAGCGACCAGTCAAAAAACGCGCAACCCATTCTTCTTTGAACTCACGATACGTCCCCGCGTTCATGTGTTCACGGATCTGATCTACCAACCGGACTGTAAATCTCAAATTGTGAATACTTGCCAAGGTTGGAAAAATCAACTCATTAGCTTTGAAAGCATGGTGTAGGTATCCCTGGGAGAAATTCAAACAGGTGTAACAGTCACATGCGGTGTCAATGGGATTACTGTTCCCTCTGCTGAAAGCATTAGAGACGTTAAACCTGCCTTCAGCTGTAAGCAGTGCCGAGTTTCTTGCATTGCGCGTGGGAGCTACACAGTCAAACGTGTCTGCCCCGTTTTCCGCACCCTCAAAAAGATCTAGTGGTTCCCCTATTCCCAATAAGTGGCGGGGTTTATTTTCGGGTAACTCGTCCACCACCCATCCGATAATCGTGCCAAGGGTCTCTTTGTCTAATGCACCGCCAATGCCAAATCCGTCAAAATCAAGTTCACCTATTTCCTTGGCCGCCTTTCTACGCAAGTCTTCGTAGTTCGCACCTTGAACGACTCCAAAAAGCATTTGGTAGGGCTTTGAAGAATGCTCCAGCGTCAATCGCCGGTGTTCATCGATACATCGCTGTGCCCACTCAAGTGTTCGACGCATTGCGATCATTTGATACTCACGCGTGTTCATCAACGTTGTGCACTCGTCAAATGCGAACATGATGTCCGCACCAATTGCATGTTGTACTTGCATGGACACCTCAGCACTGAATCGGTGTCTTGATCCATCTAGATGCGACTTGAAAGTGACTCCTTCGTCATCGACGTGTGCTAGCCGATCCTTGCCTGGAGCGATTACGTCGCTTTCGACCGTGTTCGTGCTATCCATCGATAGTACTTTTTTGAAACCAACACCCAAAGACAGAACCTGAAATCCACCGCTGTCGGTGAATGTTGGAAGCGGCCAATTCATGAATGCACCGAGTCCACCGGCACTGTCAATAATCTCGGTGCCAGGTTGCAGGTAAAGGTGGTACGCGTTCGAAAGGATCGCTTGGGCACCAAGGTCTCGAACGCTTTCTGGCAGCACCGACTTGACGGTGCCTTTCGTTCCCACGGGAATGAATGCAGGGGTCTGGATCTGACCGTGGGGCGTAGTAATGACACCGGTTCGACCCCGCCCGTTCTCAAGCCGAGAAGTAATGTCAAATCCGTGGGTCACCGAGCAATACTACGTATTGACGGCTTTCTGGAACTGTCGGTCATAGGCCAAGCTCGTTTCCAGATCCGTAGTCATGAATTCGGAGACGGTTGCCAACAATTCAGGGGTTGGGAAAATCCATTTGTCGTCAACCAAATCAGGATCGATCTGTTCCATCGCTTCTTTGGCGCCCTCCACCGGGCACACATACTGAACCCATTCGACCAGCCGCGCAGCAACCACTGGGTCGTAATAGTAGTTCATGAGGCGCTCTGCATTTGCCTTGTGAGTTGCAACCGAAGGAATCAACATGCTGTCAGCCCACAGCATTCCTCCCGAGTCTGGAATTGCGAATCCGAACTTCTTTCCCAGCGCAAGGACGTCCCCGGACCAGCCGATCGATGCGATTGCATCGCCACTATCAAGCGCAGCAATGTAGTCGTTACCCGTTACCTGTCGAATGAAACCCTCATCGACTTTCTGCACTAAGACTTCCAGCGCCTGATCAAATTCTTGTTGCGTGAAGTTTGCCATGTCAAAACCGAGCCAATTGAGCATCAGGCCCATGCTGTCAGTCATCTCAGAGAGAATCGTGACGCGCCCCTTTAGCTTTGGATCGAAGAATTGGTCGAATGAAGTTATTTTCTTTACCCCCAGTTCGCGCTCGAGTAATGGCGTATTCCAACCAATTCCAGTGAAGCCGGACTGCCACGGTAGCGAATATTCTCGACCTGGATCAAATGGAGCTTCTTTCAAGGATGGCAACAGATTTACCCAATTTGGAATTAGTTCTTTGTTTAACGGGGCCGCAAAACCTGAGGCGATGAATAACTGAACTCCCTCTTCCGTGAGAACAACAATATCGCGATCAATGCTACGACCCTGTTCGAGATTGGTACGAACTTTTGCAAAAAACTCGTTGCTGTCGTTGATATCGTCGGTGTATACAACGTCAATCCCAGTGTTCGAAATAAAGTCTCCCAACGTAGTTGGGTTCTTTTTCGATACGTCAATGTACTGGGGCCAATTCGAAAAATATACAACCTTCTCCGACTCTGAAAGATCTGTAACGCTCGGTTCAGGACTCGGTGTTACATCGTCGCTTGGAGTGCCCGATGGAGTTGCGGTCGTGGGCGCATTTGATGTCGTGCCCGCACCGCAGGCGGCGAGTGTTGCCGCTCCGGCACCTACGCCACCAGCAACCAAAAGATTTCTACGGGAAATTGAGGTTCGCCATGTCATGTAACAAACTTATGACACTTTGGGTTCACATGCAAAGTCCCGAATGTCGCGAACATGTCGCGAACATTGCAATGAATTCCCTACCTACTGCTTGAATACCATTTGGCCAATTCAGCAAAACCTTCGTCAAGTGAAGTGACTGGATCCCAATTGAGCAAGCTTTTCGTTCTTGTAATGTCAAACCAGTGAGCGGTTGCGAGTTGTTCAACGAGAAATGACGTCAGGGGTGGTTCATCTTTACGATTTTTCCAGAGCACTTCCGCGGCATATCCGGCCGCAATTGCGGCTCGGAATGGGACACTGCGGGTGGGCGCCGGGAGCCCTGCAGCATTTGTTATCTGAGCTAATGTTTCTCTGACCGTTCTGGGTTGGCCGTTAGTAACCATATGAGCCAGTCCATAAGCATTCTCCGTGGCGGTAATGGCCTGGGCAAATGCACTCGCAGCATTGGTCACAAAGGTCGTGTCGATCAGGGAATAGCCCCCATCGATCAAAAACAGCTTGCCGGCCCGCGCGCGTGAAACGACCCGTTCAATCAATTGCGTGTCCCCCGGTCCCCACACAAGGTGAGGACGCAGAGCTATTGTTTGGAAATCTGGCGAATGTGCGTTCAAGACATCGAGTTCTGCCTGTGCTTTGGTTTGACTGTAGGCGCCCCTCACTCGACCTGGATCGGCCACAGACGCACCCGCCGCGATGAGCGGTGTTCCGGTGTGAGCGACAGAAGGTGAAGACGCGTAGATGAACCGCTGGACTCCATGGCTCTTCGCGGTCTCCATGAGAAGTCGCGTTGCGCGAACATTGGATTCATAGAACTCCGCGCCGCTTCCCACTATTCCGACCTTTGCGGCTAGATGGATAACAACGCCTATGCCTTTCATCCAGTCATTGGAATACCTTGGGGCGATTAAGTCGTCCAAATACTCCTGAACTCCTGATACGCCACTTGTATTTCGTTGGACAACAACGCACTCATGCCCCGCGGCTTGGACTTCGCGAATAACCGCTGATCCAAGCAACCCACGGCCACCTGTGACGAGCACCTTCACTTGGATCCTGCAAGTTTTTTATTCGCCCATTTTGATATTTCTTCACGATTAAGTTTTGCGTTGTGACGAATATCCGTCGGTAGCGACTTGACTCGCAGAACGGCCGCAATTGGGACTCCAGCAACTTTCCGAATTGCGCCCTCCCTTTCTAACACGGAAGGTTTCTGTGCCCGCTCGCTTTCTACATAAACGATCACTACAACTTCGCGACCCTGCGGACCAACTCCAACGCACGCGCTTTGGCGGACGAAGCCGAGTGACTCAATTCTTTGTTCAACAGGTACCGGGGTGATCACACCGGATGCAGTTGAGATCACATGCGACTTGCGTCCCTCAATCCATAGCGAACCATTAGAGTCAAGGTGGCCCACGTCTCCCGTCAAGTGCCACCCGGGGAATTGCGAACTCGCTCGTTGAGTAAAAGTCAAACTGTCGTAACTATTTTTCATGTGTGGTGCCCGTACGACAATTTCACCCATGACATCAGGATCGGTGGATAACTGATCGGGTGACTCCCACGGAGCAATGCCAATGGATACTCCAGGCAGCCCATGCCCAACGAGCACGCCAAGGTCTGACGGAGATTCAAGAATTTCGGTGAGGGTAGTTTCACTCAGCGGCAAGGCTTCTGTCATACCGTATGGCGTACGAATTGAAGCGTTTGGAATCAAGTCAGCCAGCCTGTTCAACATTGACTTAGGAACAGGCGCACCGGCGCTCAAGATAAGTCGAATTCCATCCCAATTGACGGCCTCTTTTTTGGAGTTTGCATGGTTGGGAGCTGTCTCCAAAACATTGACCAATGCGGCCGGCGACGCCCACAATAAGGTCCCACCGGCACTCCGAACGCTCACTTCCAGTGCATCGTAGGTAAGTGAGCTCGGTCTAGCAGGATCCATGTTGGGTAGCACGGATGCGATTCCAAGTGCTGGACCGAACACCGCCCAAGGAGCGAACGCAGCGATGATCACATCTTTGGGGATCAGTGAGTACTGCGACTTCAGGGCTTCAACCGTGCGTGCGATGTGGCCGCGTGAATACTGCACGCCCTTTGCCGGACCGGTTGATCCTGATGTAAAGACAACGGCACCTAGGTCACCGGCTGGGAACTCAGTATCTATTTCTAATTCAGTATCTATATCCATCTGCATAGCCCACTCGTTGCATTCGCCTTTATCGAGTTGCTTAGTAGTAATTTTTGCGCCAGGAATCTGCAGGCTTCGCATTAACGGCCAAGCTCGCGTTATTCCCACAACGTGATCAATGTGCGCACCGCGCAGGGCTTTGAACATCCCTCGCACACCCAGACCGGAATCTGCTAGCACAACAGCCGCACCGAGATTCCATGTTGCGTAAATTAATGGCAATAGTTGTGGACCCGGCGGCACAAGAAAAGCAACCCGCTCACCCGCCTTCACACCTCTGTGTGACAACTTCGACATGTAAACATTGGTCTGCGAGTTCAATTCCTGCCAGGTCGAGACTTTTCCTTCCCCCATTGACGTAAGGCCGATTGCATTGGGCCTGATCCGAGATTGCTCGCGAAGAGCAGACCCAAGATCGATTGGCGTTAACTCCAATTCAGAAACTTCAACGTTAGGCGATGAAATCCAGCTGAACACGTCCGAAACGAGCGAGGGAGCATCCTCGCTGACGAGGTGGGAGGAACCTTCATAACGGTGAACTTCCGCGTGCGGAAGACGTTGTGACAAGTCTCGCAGATAAAGATCTGAGAAAACAGGGTCATTGGGGCCCCAGCACATAAGCACTGGCGTGTTGGAAAGGAGCCCCAGGTTCTCGGCGATCTGCTCGAGTGGCCCTCGACTCTTGTGGTCCTCCTCAAAAGGGATGTCGGCGACGAATCCGTGGATTGCCTTGCGGGATGCTCGATCTCGGTACGGAGCTCGAAAACCCGCCGCCACTTCTTTAGACATTTTGGCACCGCTTAGGAGTCGGGTCCCCAGGACAAAGCCTTGGGTGTAATGCGTTACCGGTGCCAGCATCGCGCGTGCTCGCGCCAAACGAATTATCGAGGGGTTGTTAAATCCTGCAGGCTGGTGAACCGCAGTATTCAAAAGAATAACTCCGGAAATCAGATGATCCCCTGTTCTCATTTCGTTCTCCACCCAACCTAGAGAAATCGGCCCTCCCCAGTCATGAGCCAATGACATGATGGGAGTTTTGATTTCTAACTGAGCAACAGCACGTGTGAGGTCGTCGACTCTTTGGGTAAGCACCCGTGGCGAATTCGGTCTTTCGGAGTAACCCATACCGAGGTGATCAATCGCAATTACACGAATATTTATCGGGGCCGTGGCCAAGAAATTCCGCCACAAATATGACCAGGTTGGATTCCCATGTACGCATACCAACGTCAAGTCAACGGCGGGGTTTGCACCTGTGTCGAGGATGTGCATTCCCCGTGAAACTCCCTCATGATCCACAAAATTGAGGACCCTCGACCACTTGGCGTCAAGACCGGAAAGGTTTTTGGGTGGTAGTTGAGCTGGTGTGCCCACGCCTACCAGTCAATCTCGATAACGGCGGCATTAAGACCCGAACCGATCCCCATGCAAGCAATTCGATCTCCAACATGGAGGTCGTCGACCGTCTGAGCAAGGGTGAACGGTACAGATGCAGGACCGATATTTCCCTGCATTGGAAATGTTGTGGGAACTTTCGCGGGATCGATTCCCAAGGCAGCCACCAATGCCGCATTATGAACTTGGGAGACCTGATGCAAAATGTATCTATCTAGATCTGACCAGCTGAATTGCGAAGAAGCGTCGTCCCAAGTTTCTCTGGCCAACGTTACGCCTGCCTCAAGGAGCCCTCGACTATCAGTACGCATTGTGTCCAAGTCACCCATGCACAACTGATTGTGTTGGGTTGCCGCGCGGCTCACCCCTCCACGGAATCGGTGACCACCGTGAACAGATGCTTTACCAAGCACCATGGCGGCTCCACCAGAACCGAGCGTCATAGTGGCGAATTGATCGAGAACATCTTGTTTTGTCGAGTCACTTTTTTGTAGGCGGGAAATCGTCGCTTCTTGTGGCCTGCGGCTTCCTTCGCCGTCGACAATCAATGCGTATTCGATCTGACCCGAATCGATCATCATGGAAGCAACTTGCATCCCGTTTATGAAACCCAGACAGGCGTTGCTGAGATCAAAATTTAGACAGGATGAAGACAATCCAAGCTGCTCATGAATGTCCACAGAGGCAGAAGGCTCAAGTCGTTCCTTACAGACTGAGGTGTCAATGAGAAGCCCCACGGACTCGGGGCTCACGCCCGCTTCAGCGAGCGCTTTAGCGCCCGCCATAGAAGCTGCGTCAGCGAATGTCACATCGGGAGCCCACCAGCGCCGTTCTTTGATGCCTGCCAAAGACTCCAACATGCCCGGAGCTAACCCAACCCGGTCATAGGTCTGCATGAGTTGTGCGTCAATTTCGTCACTGGTTACCACGATGGGCGCAACCGCGGCGGTCACCGCGAGGATTGCGGTATCTGAATACGTGAATGTGGCATTGCCACTCATAAGGAGCCTTTCCCTGTACTTGAGCGCCTAGCCTGCCATGTAGTGGATACTTGAGCAAAGTCAGGTCGGTAGC
>Ga0222670_1000708_pt1 | contig 13276 bp, 19 predicted proteins | sample AntAcemetagen732_FD_181148 | JGI IMG/M metagenome (GOLD analysis project Ga0222670, IMG submission 181148) | Saline water microbial communities from Ace Lake, Antarctica - #732 | ecosystem: Environmental > Aquatic > Non-marine Saline and Alkaline > Saline | place: Antarctica: Ace Lake... | reverse complement strand
TACTAGAGAATGGTATAATGATAGTCAATGGGTTGAGTACGGAGATGGTGATGCAGCTTTTACAGCAGCTTATGCAAGTGGAACTTCATTTACAATTGCTGGTGTTAATGTTACAGCAATTTATCATGCTGGAAGAAGAATTAAATTAACAGCTTCTACTCCAGGAACAATTTATGGAACTATTTCTAGTTCAACTTTTTCTACAAACACTACTATAAATGTAACTTGGGATAGTGGTTCATTATCAAGTGAAGCTATTACAAATGTTTATATTGGTGCTTTATCAAAAACAAATAATTCTATTCCAACAGGAATTATATCAACTGCTATTCTTGCAGACGGATCAGTTACAACTGTTAAACTTGCAGATGATGCGGTTACAGTTGATAAGATGGCAGTTAATTCTGTTGACTCTGACCAGTATGTAGATGGTTCAATAGATACAATTCATATTGCAGACTCACAAATTACAGTTGCTAAAATGGCAGTTAACTCTATTGACTCAGATCAATATGTTGATGGTTCAATTGATACAATTCATATTGGAGATGACCAAGTTACAACAGCTAAGATTCCTGATTCAGCAATTACTTCTGCTAAGATTTTAGATGGTGCAATTGTTAATGCAGATATAAATGCTTCTGCTGCAATTTCTTTATCTAAATTAGAAAATCTTACAACCGCTAGAGCTTTAGTATCTGATGGTAGTGGAGATGTATCTGTTAGTGCCGTTACTTCAACTGAAGTAGGTTATCTTGATGGAGTATCATCTGCTATACAAACTCAAATTGATGCTAAACAAGATAGTGATGCAGACTTAACTGCAATTGCAGCTTTAGCAAAAACAGATGGAAATTTAATTGTTGGTAATGGATCAACTTGGGTAGCCGAAAGTGGAGCTACTGCTAGAACTTCTTTAGGATTAGGAACTATTGCAACACAAGCAGCAAACAATGTTTCAGTAACTGGTGGATCAATTACAGGATTAGGTGAACCATCTGCTAACTCAGACGCATCTACTAAATCTTATGTTGACCAAGCTGTTGCAGGATTAAGAACTAGAATTATTGCAGAGGCAGCTACGACAGCTAATATAGATTTAACTGCTGATCTTCAAAATGGTGATACTTTAGATGGTGTAACATTAGTTACTGGAGATAGAGTTTTAGTTAAAGACCAATCAGATGCAACTGCAAATGGTTTATATATTGTTGTAGCTAGTGGTACTGCTAGTAGAGATCCACAATTTGACACAATAGCTGAACTATCAGGTCAGATGATTGTTGTTAATCAAGGAAGCACTAATGATAATAAAATATTTTTATGTACTACAGATAGTGATGCAACATTAGGATCAACTTCAATTACTTATACTATAATTACACCAAGTAATGTTGGAACTGTTACTTCTATAGGAGTTGCTGATTCAGGTGCAGGAGAATTTACAGTTGGCAATACACCTATTACATCATCAGGAAATATTACACTTGCAATCAATAGTATTGCAGACACAAAATTAGGAACAATCGCAACTGCAAACAAAGTTTCTTTAACAGCATTAAATGTTGATGGTGGCTCAGATATTGGAGCAGACTTAACAACATCAGATTTAATGATTGTTGATGATGGAGCTGGTGGAACTAATAGAAAAGCTGCTTTATCAAGAGTGGTAACTTTAATCAATAACAACGCAAGTTTTGCATCTGTTGACACAGCAACAGCTTTAGCAATTGCTTTAGGATAATAGGAGAAACATAAATGGCAAATATATTTAAAATAAAAACCAATGGTGCAATGCCAGCAAGTGCTGGAACACCATTAACTTTATACACAGGAAAAGCAAGTACAACAGCAGTAGTATTAGGATTAATACTTTGTAATATTCACACATCAGCAGTAACAGCAACAGTTCAAATTGAGTCTGATACAGTAGATACAGAAACAAACGAAACTGTAAAAGTAGTTAATGATGTAAGTATTCCAGCTGGAAGTTCTTTAGAAGTTTTATCAGGTTCAAAAGTAATTATTCAAGCAACAGATGTTTTAAAAATAGACTGTTCAGTGGCAGCTAAAATTGACGCTTCATTATCAGTAATGGAAATAACATAGGATTAATATGGCATATATAGGTTCTTCACCAGCAAACAAACCATTAACAAGTTCTGATATAACAGATGGAATTATTAGTACAGCAAAAATAGCAGATAGTTCTGTTACAGCAGAAAAAATAATTGCTGATACAAACTTTAGAAACATCATCATCAATGGTGATATGAGTATTTCTCAAAGAGCAACTTCTACTGCATCTATTACTGGTAATGGTTATCACACAGTGGATAGAATGTTTCTTGGCTTAACATCTGCTGGAACTTGGACACAATCACAAGATACAGATGTTCCATCAGCTCAAGGTTTTGCTACATCTTTAAAAATGGATAATACAACAGCAGATGGAAGTTTAGCTGCTGGAGATAATTGCATACTTCAACAAAAAGTTGAAGGTCAAAACTTACAGTATTTAAAAAAAGGTACAGCTTCTGCTGAAAGTACAACCGTTTCTTTTTGGGTAAAAGCAACAAAAACTGGAACAAATATTTGTGAGTTATATGATGCAGATAACACAAGACAAATTTCTACTGCTTATACAATTTCAGTAGCCAATACTTGGGAAAAGAAAACTATAACTTTTGCTGGAGATACATCTGGTGCTTTTGGAAATGATAATGGCGTTTCTTTAACTTTATTATTTTGGTTAGCGGCTGGAAGTAATTATACATCAGGAACTTTATCAACTACTTGGACTTCAGTTACAACTGCAAACAGAGCAGTAGGACAAGTTAATCATGCAGACAATGTAGCTAATAACTTTTGGATTACAGGAGTGCAATTTGAAGCTGGAACAGTAGCATCTGATTTTGAGTTCTTACCTGTTGATGTGAATTTAGAAAGGTGTCAGAGGTATTATTTACAATGGGTTAATGATGACCAACAAACAATCGCTTCTGGTGCATATTATTCTAGTTCTGACGTTAGAATGATTGTTTCATTTCCAACTGCAATGAGAAATGGACCATCTTTAATTTCTTCTGATGTAAGCGATTGTTTTAGAGTTCAAAGAGATAGTGCAGATGATACTTTTAATGTACTTAAAGATGGTGGACCAAAAAATATTTATTCAATGCTTGTGTTTGGTAATACAAATCTTTCAGGAACTGCTGGACAAGGTGGTTGGATAGGAACTAACAATTCAAGTGCATCTTTAGCATTTAATTCGGAGTTATAAAATGATGTATAAACTTTATATTAATACTTTAGGTCAAACTCAAATAATGAAAATTAAAGATGGGTATGTAACTACTTTTTCAAAAGATTTAGCTAATTCAGATTATCAAGAATATTTAGATTGGTTAGAAAAAGGAAATACTCCTCTTCCAGTAGAGGAAAATGAATAATGATTAATATACCACTAAACGAAGCAAACACAGATTACCAAGCAATCCAAGAATGGATAGCTGATGGTGGAACAATAATAGATAATGGAGGTGGCGAATAATGGCTTATATAGGCAGAGATATTTTTATAAACAATAAGTATAAAACTTGGCATGATAATATTATAGCTAAAGCTAAAAACAGAACATTAGAAGGATATAAAGAAGTTCATCATATTATACCTAAAAGCTGTGGTGGAACTAATGATAAATCTAACTTAGTACCTTTGGCTGCTAGAGAACATTATATAATCCATATGTTATTACCATATTTTACAGCAGGTCAAATTAAACATAAAATGTTAAATGCCTTTATATTTATGACTGCTAAATCTAAAGCTTGTAAAAGAGATTATAAAATTAACTCAAGAGTATATGAAAAATTAAAAAGTGAATTTAGTAAATCATTAAAAGGAAGAAGATTAACTCCTGAATGGAAAGCAAAAATATCTAAAACATTAACAGGAACTAAATTACCAGAATATGTTAAAAGAAAAATTAGCTTAGGAAATATGGGTAGAAAAGTTAGCGAAAAAAACAAATTAGCTACTACTCTTCGTAATATGGGTAATAAATATAGTCTTGGAAAAAAAGTATCATTAGAAACTAGGAAAAAAATATCTATAGCACATACTGGTAAAAAACTTACAGAAGAAACTAAAGCTAAAATTAAATATGCTAGACAATTTCAAGTATGCTCTGATGAACAAAGAAAAAATTATAGTAAAATATATTCAAATCTTATCTGGGTTAATAAAGACAATAAATCTAAAAGAGTTAATAAAGAATTGAAAAAAGATTATTTAAGTAATGGATATAAACTTGGTAGAAATATGTCTTATATGACAGGCGAAACTAGAAACTTATTATCTCAAAAAACAAAAGCCTATTGGCAAAGGAAGGTAGCATAGATGTCTTATATCGGACGTACACCTCAGAGTGGGAATTTTCAAGTTTGTGATACAATAGCAGTAGTTAATGACCAAGCTGCATACACTATGCAAGTTAGTTCTGTAGATGTAATTCCAGAAACAGCTAATCATATGCTGGTATCTTTAAATGGAATTTTACAAGCACCTACAAGTTCATACACAGTTAGTGGTTCTACAATTACCTTTGCTAGTAACCTTATTACTGGTGATGTAATTAACTTTATTCAGATACTAGGTTCAGTTTTAGATTTAGGTGTACCAAGTGATGGTACTGTTACACCAGCAAAATTATCTGGTGTTACTGAAGGAATTAAAGAAGCTGACCAATGGAGATTAACTGCAACTAAAACAGATGCCACAGATATTACAGCAAATTTAGAAAGAAATGATACTAATTTTTCTGTAATTGGTTCTGGAATGTCGGAAAGTTCAGGAATATTTACTTTTCCTCAAACTGGAATTTATTTAATTACAGCACAAGGTCGTTGGATTTCTAATGGCTCTGCTTCTTTATATATGGGACTTTTAATAAAAATGACGACAGATAATTCAAGTTATGTAAATGTTGCAACAGTTTATGATAGTGCATCTACAAATGCTTATGCAAATACTTATATAAATTCTATAGTAGATATAACTAATACTTCAACTCATAAACTTAAATTTACAAGAGATGCAGCTGGTACACAATCTCAACTTCAAGGTGATACAGATGCTAATCATACTGCATTTACATTTATTAGATTAGGAGACACATAGAATGGATTATTTACAAAACGCATTACAAACTTTTAATGGTGGCAACTGGTATGGTTGGAAAAAATATAATGATGATGGAACTAAAATTCCTAACGACCAAAGAATGACTTACGCAAATATTGAAGTCATTAAAGATGGTGCAACAATACCTAGTGAAGCTGATGTTAATGCAAAGATACAAGAATTAAAAGATGCAGAAGCAGACGCAATAGCTAAAAAAGCATCTGGCAAACAAAAACTTTTAGACTTAGGTTTATCAGAAGAAGAAGTACAAGCACTTATAGGAGTTTAATCAATGGCTATTAACCTTGCCAACAATAACTCTCTTGCTAGTATAACAGCATTACCAGCTAGTGTTTCTGGTGGTGCAATGACTTTAATATCCACAGCAACTGCATCTAGTTCAGCTACACTTTCTTTTACAGATATTGATGACACTTATGATGAGTATGTATTTAAGTTTATAAATATACACCCAGCTACTGATGCTCAAACTTTTCAATTTAATTTAAGTACAGATGGTGGTTCAAATTATAACGTAACTAAAACATCAACTTGGTTTCAATCTTTTCATAATGAAGCTGATTCTGCTGCTAGTTTATCATACGAAAATGGTTATGACCTTGCTCAATCAACAAGCGACCAACCAATAGTATATCAAGTTGGAAATGGAAATGACGAACAAGTTAGTGGTATGATACAATTATTTAATCCAGCTTCCACAACTTTTGTAAAACACTTTATAGGTAGATGTAGTTCATATTATTATACTAATGGAAACTTATGTGGTCATTTTGCTGGTTATGGAAACACAACAAGTGCAGTAAACGCAGTTATTTTTAAGATGTCATCAGGCAACATAGATAGTGGAGTAATAAAATTATATGGCATTAGTTAAATATAATAACAATAGCATAAGTGCTGTTACTGCAACTGGATTAGCAAGTGGTGCTATGACACATATTAAAACTTTAACTGCTAGTAGTTCAGCTACATTAAGTTTTGTTGATGGTACAGATAGTGTGGTATTGGATTCAACTTATCCTATTTATGTTTTTAAGTTTATTAATATGCACCCAGCTAATGCTGATGTTTTATTAATGATGAATTTAAGTACAGATAGTGGTTCTAATTATAATGTTACAAAGACTACTACTCTTTTTTATGCTGGTAATAATGAAGCAGATTCAGCAACATCTTTAAGTTATTATGCCAGTAAAGATTTAGCACAAGGAACAGGATTTCAAGCAATATCATTACATCCTGGTGATGATAATGACCAATCATGTAGTGGAGAATTTACTTTATATAATCCATCTTCAACTACTTTTGTAAAACACTTTATAAGTAGAATTTCTGCAAATACTTATAATGATTATGCTTACGATACTTATTGTGCTGGTTATGCAAATACAACATCAGCAGTAGATGCTATTAGATTTCAAGTAGAAAGTGGCAACATAGACGCTGGTCAAATCAAACTCTACGGAATAAAGGATAGTTAATGGCAATAGTTAAACTAAATAATAAAGCTGTAAGTAACGCAACAGCATTTGGAAGTATTACTGGATTAGGTAGTATGGTATTTATTAAAAAGCTAACAGCTTCTAGTTCTGCTACTTTATCTTTTGTAGATGGTACTGATGGTGTGGTGTTAGATGATACTTATAAAGAGTATGTATTTACATTTAATAATATGCACCCAGCAACAGATGGTGCAAAATTCACTTTTAATGTTAGTTCTGATGGTGGTTCTAATTATAATGTAACAAAAACAACTACATATTTTACAACTTATCATCAAGAAGATGATGGTTCTCCACTTATTCAATATGAAGCTGGATTTGATTTAGCACAAAGTACAGCTTTTCAAAATTTATCTGCAAACATGGGTAACAACAATGATGATAATTTATGTGGAGAACTTAAAATATTTAATCCATCTTCAACTACTTTTGTAAAACATTTTATAGCAAATAATAATCATGTTCATCAAACATCTGCTCCAGCTTCAGTAGAACCTTTTGCTGCAGGATATTGTAATACAACTTCGGCAGTAGATGCAGTTAGATTTCAAATGAGTTCAGGTAACATAGATGCTGGAGATATTTGCCTATATGGTATTGCTTAACATTCAATGCTGTTAGGCATTGCTTAACAATTAACAATGGAGTATAAGAAATTATGACAAGACATCACAATATTAATGGAAACATAGTACCTTTTACAGCAGCAGAAGAAGCAGCTAGAGATATAGAAGAAGCAGCTATTGCAAAACAACAAAAAGCAATAGTACCAATTGCAGCTCATATAGGTAAAAGAAAATTAGCTTACCCAACAATGGGAGATCAGCTAGATATGCTATGGCATTCTATAGATCAAGATCCTACATTAAAATCTAAGTATTTTACTTTCTATGAAGCTATAAAAGCAGTTAAGGTAAAGAATCCTAAGAATGGCTAATATATATAAAAACGCAGGGTTTGCAATAAGCACAACAGATCTTACAACTATCTATACAGTACCTGCTGGAAGAACAACAATTGTTAAAAATATACAAATTAGTAATGAACATGCTTCAAACAATCTTGTAGAAGTATCTGTAACTGATAGTTCAGCTTCAGCTACTTTTGAAGTATATCATAAAGATTTATCTTCTGGAGAAACAGTTAATGCTGCATTATCTCCTATTGTTTTAGAGTCAGCAGATATACTTAAAATACAAGTAGGAACAGTAGATACCATTGAAGGTATGGTTAGTTACTTAGAAATATTTGACGAAAAGAGTTCTTAGATATACATTGATTTTAATTAGTTTATATAGTATTTATGGAATTAGTACGAATACCAATTATAGAACTTGATAAAGTTTGGTCATTAGTAGAAAAAGATATTAAATCTGCTTTAGCTTATTCAGGTCAACTTACCGATTCAGATTATGTCTTTGAGACTGCTAAAGAAGATAAATTTCAAGTCTGGGTTATTTGGGATAAAAAAGAAAAACAAACATCTGATAAATATTTTGGTGTAGTAGTTACTGAAATAATAAAAAGAAAACATGGTAAAGTCTGTCATGTCTATATTGTGACTGGAAGGCAAATGTCTAAATGGCAACACTTAATAAGTAGAGTTGAAGAATTTGCTAAAAATGAAGGTTGCAAGATGATGGAATTAATTGCTAGACCAGGTTGGCAAAAAGTCTATAATAATCATGGTTATAAAAAAACCCATGTTGTTTTAGAAAAACAAATTAAACAAGAGGAGAATAAAGATGTCAAGTAAAGTAAATCAATATTTTAAAAACAAAATTAGTAGCATGAAAGGTTCAATTTCTGATAAAGAAAAAGAACTTCTTGAAAATAGTGTTCCTGATATGTCTAATGTTCCTGATATGTCTAATTTTACAGGTTCTGTATCAGATAAAGAAATAGAATTTTTGAAAAAATTATTACCAAACAAATAATAACAATAGGATAAAATATGAGTTTTGGCGGAGGATCATCAGGCGGTAATCAACAAACAACACAAGGGGTAACACCTTATGCACCAGCACAACCTGCATTAAATCAAATACTATCAGAATCTGGAAACTTATATAATCAAGGTGTAGGTGCTTCAGGTTATGTAGCTCCATCACAACAAACATTAAGTGGTCTTGCTCAACAAGAACAATTAGGTACAGCTGCAAATCAACAAATGGCAGCAACACTTGGTGGACAATATTTAAATCCTTTTTTATCACCTTTATTACAACAAACTGCTGGAAATATTTATACTAATGTAGCACAACAATTTAGTGGAGCAGGTAGAACACCAGGTTCTCCAATGATGCAAAACCAAGTTGTTTCTCAAGTAGCTAATGCCGCTTTACCTTTAGCTTTTCAAGAGTATGGTCAAGAAAGAGGAAGACAGTTAGGTCTTGCAACTCAAATACCTGGTCTAACTCAAACAGGAGCTCAATTAGAAAATTTACAAAGACAACAACAAATGGCTCCATATCAATCATTACAACAATATTCAAATTTAGTTAATCCAATAGCTTCTGGTTTTCCAGTAACTACTGCTCAACAAAACACACAAGCTAATCCATTCTCAACTGCTATGGGTGGAGCTATGCTAGGTGGTTCATTTGCTAGTAATCCTGGTTATGGTGCTTTAATCGGTGGTGGATTAGGTTACTTAGGTGGTCTTTTATAATGGACAAACTAAGAAAAATTATTTACGACTTTGAAGTAAACATTGAACAGAAACCATCTAAATATATTTTAGTTTTATTTGTTTTATTTGCTATTTCTATAATAATTTAAAGGATATATATTATGCCAATCGGAGATTATTCAGGAGGATCAAGTAGTAGTTCTAATAGTAGTTCTAATAATAATTCTGGTGGTGGTGGAAGACAAGATGCTGAATCTCAATATGGATCTAGTTCTTATGATTCTTCACAAAACCAATCTGGTAGAGAACAAAGTTATGGTGGTGGTAATGATAATACAGTAGATCCTGGTTTTCAAAGAGCATTAGCAGAAATAGCTTATCAACAACAAAATCCTGTTTATGGTGATCCAGATCCTCAAGTAGATGTTTCCCCACAAGATAGAGATAGTATTACAAGTTTTTTTGATAATTATTCAGCTAATGTAAAATCAAATCCATATAATCTTTCAATGCTAGGTGCTTTAAAAACATTATATCAAACTAATCAAGCTAGAAATATGATGTCAGGTGTACCAGGTTATGAATTTTTAGGATATACAGGTGGCAATGGAAATACTACAAATACTGCTGTAGGTGGTGGAGAACAAGATTATATAAATAATGCAATATCTCAATTGCCATTTGCTATGACAGGTCAAGTAGCACCACAATCTATGGTCAATCAATATTTTGCCAATCAACCAACATCTTCTCTTTCATCTAGTCTTGAAACAAGTTATAATAATGCTAAAAGTAACATAAATAATATATTGGGTATAAGTACACCAAGTCAACAATTCGGCTACTCACAAGCACCCTATGGCTCATACAGTAGTACAAATATGGCAGACAACCCTTACAAAGATTATTTAACAACAAGAGGATTAATATAATGGCATTTTTAGATTTATACAGAAAATATATGACAGGAACAGCAGGTGTTGATGGTGGTCAAGGAACTCAAGGTTTATTTGGTCAAGGTGGTCAATCTGGTGCAGGTGGATTAATAGATTTTCAAAAAATGAATAATCAAGAAGGTGGTTTATTAAATAATATACCTCAATCAGCTTTATTAGGTTCTGCAATATTTGGTCAAGGTCTTCAAGGTAAAGATCCTTTCTCTGCATTACTTCCTGCTGTAACTCAAACAGCACAATTACAACAAATGTTAACTCCTGAAAAAAAAGAAAGAAAAATAGTTAAAGCAGCTGATGGATTTAATTATTATGAAGATACAGGTGATAGAGTTTTACCTGGTGTTCAAAATAAATCTATTAACGAAAAATCAAGAATTTTAAGTCCTGAAGAAGTTAAAAAAGCTGGTTTTAAAGCAGGTTCAATTGTTCAAGAAGATTATAGAGGAAATTATATTGTAAGACAATCACCTACTGCAGAAGATTTAAAAAAAAGAACTCAATATGAAAATACTATTGGATTATTGGATGGAATTGAAAAAAGATATTATTCATTAAATAAACCAGTTGGAGGAATAGCTGGATTTGGTTTTGATGTTGATAGAATAAAAGGTCAAGCTGGAAGATTAACAGGATCTAAAAAAGGAAAAGAATATTCTAAACTAACAGCAGATATTGATAAAACTACAACTTTTTTAACACAAGCTATTTCTGGTGCTGCTGTATCTGAACAAGAAGCATCAAGAATAAAAAAATTAATACCACAACTTGATGATACTGAAGTTGTTTTTGAAGCTAAATTAGAAAGTTTAAAAAAATATTTAAATGATGCAAGAATAAATCATGGTGGCGATATTTCAAAACATATGGAATCTGTAAGTGCTGAAGATTATTATTCAAAAAGTAGAAAAGAAAAAAAAGATTTAGAAAGTATGTCTAATAAAGAATTAGAAGATTATCGTAATTCTTTATTAGTTAAAGGTTCATAATATGGAAAGACAAAAAATTATTGATGAAATTAAAGTATTAGAAAAAAATAAATTTTCTTTAAATGATATAGAAGCAGAAATTAAAAAAAGACAAAAAAGTCCTTATGGAAATATTGTTGATGATACAGAGATTCCAGAGAGTAATGCTAGAACAGAGGCTATTGAAGATTATCTTACATCACCAGCATTTGGAAGATTGGCATTAGAAATTGGTGGGGGTGTAGCTGGAGCTATGACTGGTGGTACTTTATATGCTGCTTCAAGATTAGTAAGAATGGCTTATCCATTATTAGTAAGATCACTTGCATCAGGTGTAGGTGAAGGTGCTGCTGCTGGATTGGCACAGACTTTTGATCCTAAAGAAGATTTATCAAAAGAAATATTAAGAGGTTTTGCAACTGGAATGACAGCAGAAGCAATTGGCGGTGCAATTCCAGCTATAATTAAAAAAATAGGATTTAAAGGATTAAAATATTCTAAAGAAGCTGACAGAGCAGAAGAATTACTTTCTACATCTAAAGATAAATTAAAAAATGGAACATCAAACATTGATGATGCAGCTGAGGGATTAATTACACCAGGTATTGGTAGTGAAAATAGATATATTGATATTGCTGAAAATTTAGCAGAGAAGTCTATATTTGGTGGTGGTAGAATAATTCAAGCTAGAAAAGGTGCTGAGAATATTTTAACTAAAGAGTTAGGAACATTTATTGATGATTTTTCTGACGCAACAACAAGAGTTAATGCTGGTGAATTAGCATTAGATGCAGTTAAAAATTCATTAGATGCTTTTAGAGCTAATTCTAAAGTAAGGTATGATGCTTTAACTAATGCTGCAAAAGGAGTTACGGTGGATATAAGTTCAACACAAAAAATTGCTAAAAAATTATTAGAAGAAGCGAAGCCAACTGAATTACTTGAAAGAGATGGAATTAAAGTTTTAAATACAATTAAAAATTTAAATTCAAAAGTTTCTTTTTCAGTTGCTAATAATGTTAGATCAAAATTACTAGGTGTTAGTAGATCAAGTAAAGATTTAATATCTGGTCAAGGTGCTAGATATGCTCAAAATGTAACTGAAAGTTTAACTAAAAATATTGACGAAACAGCAGAAGTAGTACCAGGAAATTTAAAATCTATTTATAGTAATGCTCAAAATTTTTATAGACAGAATGTTAAAAAATATAACGATAAAACTTTAAGAAGTCTTACAAAAAAAACTCCTGAAGAAGTTTATAAAGCTTTAATAAAACCAAACAGACCAAGTACAATTAAAAATTTTATGGAAGTTTTAAGGGGTACAAAGGATAAAGAAATTAGAGAAGAATTAGTTTCCTCTATAAAAGGAACTATATTTTCAGATATAGGTAGTGAATCTGATAGATTATATAGAAAACTTAATGCAAATTATTTTAGAAAAGAGTTTGAAAAATTTGGTAAAGGAACTTTAGAAGAAATATTTACAAAAAAAGAATTAAGTGATGTTAGAGGTTTACTTGATGCTTTAGAAGTTGCACAAAGAAAAACAGTTGGTGATGGTGTTCCAGGTGGTTTATTTATTCAATTAATGCAAGGTAGTGCTGTGTTTGGTTTAGCATCAGGTATATTTACAGCTCCGTCTGCTGCAATACTTTTAGCTCCTGCTGCGATAGGTAAGATGTTTACCAATCCAACAATTATAAAATTAATGAAAAGAGGACTTCAATTAAATCCTGGTAGTCCATCTTTTTATAGAAATTCAGCACAAATCATAGGAGCTATGGTTAGTAATAATTTAATATCCGAAGATGAAGCTGAAGAATTTTTAGATAATTTAAAAAACTCAAAATAATATTATGCCTAGAAAATCTGCTACAGAAGTAAAAATAGATTTTTTAGTAAAAGAGATAAGAGAACTAAGAAGTGAAACCAAATCACTTAGAGCAGACATTAATAAAGGTAAAGGTGCTATATGGATTTTAGTAGCTTTAGCAGGAATAATAACAAGCGGCT
>Ga0222670_1000706_pt1 | contig 13308 bp, 16 predicted proteins | sample AntAcemetagen732_FD_181148 | JGI IMG/M metagenome (GOLD analysis project Ga0222670, IMG submission 181148) | Saline water microbial communities from Ace Lake, Antarctica - #732 | ecosystem: Environmental > Aquatic > Non-marine Saline and Alkaline > Saline | place: Antarctica: Ace Lake... | reverse complement strand
TTAATCCTTCATAAGAAAGACCTTGTTTGTAACTTTTTAAATTAATGAAAGTTTCAGGAATATTAAATGCTTCTTCAGAACTTAATTCTCCTTTTTTCCATTTTTCGAAATTCTTTTTTAATCCATTGTTAGTAGCATCAATTATGATTTGAGTTTTCTTTGCATCAGTAAGTGTGTCTACTGTTTTAAATTGTTTACCACTTGTAGAAGCATCAGCTAATTCATTCATTAGCTTCATCTTTTCTGCTGTTGTAGAATTTTGGTCTATTTTTGAATTAACAGTTTCTAAAGTTTCTTCATATTTTTTAATTACTGCTAAATCTTTTTCTGCTTGACCTCTATTAAATATTTTTCCAATTCCATTCTTACTAAATCTTAATAATCTAAATAGAACATCGGCAGTTCCACCTATACCTGCACCTTCAATGGCATTCTTCATTCTACCTTCCCAATAACTATCTGTTGGGTCAGATTTTAAATAAGATAAATATGTGTCTACTGTATCTGGAGCATAATTTTCTAATAGGTCTGTAAGTCTTCCAGTATTTTTGTCAAATGCTGTAAAGTCAGCAATAGCACCTTTAGTCATCATCTGACCAAACTTACCTAATTTGCTTGTTGCGTCTGCAATCTTCCCTATTTTGAAAAGTTTATCTGCACCTTTAAATCCAATTAAAAATTGTGAAACACCTTCAACTAAATTTCCTGATAATGTTTTTGTATGATTGTCGTTGTTAGGGTCTGAAGGGTCGTGATAGAAACCTTTAATATTAGTGGCATCTTTAACTCCTACATATCCTGACCATGGATTAATAAGACCATAAACATTCTTGTCCTTTTTAGCATCTTCGTAATTTACATACTCAACGATACCATTTTCGGCATTTTCTCCATATCTCCAACCACCAATGTTAGTCGTATCTCCTAAAGTGTCACCTATTCCTTCAGCTAGGTCAGAGAAAGAATTAATTGCTTTTCTTGAGCCTTCATAAGGAGCAACAGCGATTGTATCAAATAACCAATTTTTTCTTAATGGTTTTGAAACATCAGCTAAAACACCTTTAGTATCTTTTGCAATTTTGCTCTGCATCAACTCGTAGTCAGCTAAAATAAATGCTTCTGCTGTGCCTTCCTCATATTGTTTAAGAGTGCCATCAGGCATTTGTCTTGTAATCATTATTTTAATTTAGCCTTTTCGTTATCTAGTTTTTGGAATGTGCTATCGATACTCATTTTTGAAGTAGCATCTGTGTAGTTAAATGCTTTGAATAATAAACTATCATCAGCACTTTTAGTTGTTTGAATAACTAACAAGTTGTCATTAAATTCTTTTAAGAATAACTTTTTAAATTCAGCATTCTTTCCAATAAAGTTTTTGTAATTTTCGTCATACCACTCCAACATTGTTTCTTCTATCCACTGTTGAGCTTTAACACCTTGAAGTTTATCTCCACCTTTTGGAGTTTGTTGAATTATACTTCTAATAGCTGTCATCACTTCTACGTATCGTGGGTGATTAAAAATAGGTTTATCTTTATGTGACATGTAAAGAGGAATTGTAGTTACTCTTAAACTTTGCAAACTAGATTTTCTAATTTCACCATTTATTGTATATTTTTCAGCTAAATCATCTGCACCCTCAAAATCACCTTTTCTAATTAAAGAATGAATTTCTGACATTGCTTGTGGGTTGTCTGAATTACCACCATCAAAAGATTGAGCCTTAATCCATTTATCTGATGTAGATATTTCTGTATTAGTTCTATCAGGTGAATTTCTCCATTCCATAATGTCAAAGTCTGTTTCACCTTCTTTACTATCTAAAAATTTATGAGTTTTAATTGCTTCTGCATTATCTCTAATTATTGCTAAATCATTTCTAGACTTAATGTCTGCACTTTCATTGGCTATAAGTAAGCCTAACAAATCATTTGTTTTCTTTTGTATTCTTCCAATGTTTTCTACTGAATTATTTCCTGCATAAAGTTTAGCAGGTAGTTGAGCTATTAATTTTTTAGCAAATTCAAAATCAGTTGTTGAAGTTATGTAACCTTCTATACCTTTAAATATTGTATCTATTGTATGTGTTCCATCTCCACTAACACCTTCAATGGCACTTATAGAAACATTAAGTTCATCAGCTATACCAGTAAGAATAGTATCAAAAGGAATTGAACCATCATCTGCCATAGTTTTGTACTTTGCTATAACACCAAAAGTATTGTTGATTACTTTGTCATCAAATTTTCCTTTAATTAATTTTGTTTGTGTTTGTCTGTGATTGTTCTCTATGATTGCTCTGTTAGAAGAAGTCTTTTTAAAAAATCCATTCTCTAATTCTAAAGGTGTAAAATAACCTAAATCATTTGCCTTAACAAATTTCTCCATTTCAGCTTTATAAAAACCATCAAAAGCACCATCTCTAGTGTCATCAATAACACCTTTGTTCTCGTATGCTTTTTGTAATTTATCTGCGAATTGATTAGCCCAATCATTAAGAGTTAATTCTTTATAATGCTCTAAATAGTAAGGATTACCAGTAACATCAATATCACCTTTTTTAATTGCTTCTCTGAATTTGCCTTTGTTTAATTCATAGTCTTTTTTAGCATCAGCATAATTAAGTTCTTTTTCTTTATACTCTCCTGCAATGTTACCTTTAGTTAAAGTACCCTCTACAAATGATTTCAAACTAGAAGTAAATTCTTTCATACCTGCTATTTCAGGTTCAACTTCTGGCTTATAAAAAAGATTAAAGTCAGTAGAAAGAACTAAACTTTCTTCAGGCTTTAAATTTAGTTTAGGTCTTTTGTTTGAACTAGAAAACATTGAAGTAATGTCTTTAGCCACTATTTAAGACCTCTTAATTCCTTGTCATACTTTTGTTGATAATAAGTATTTCCAACATTCAATACTGCTGAAGCAAATAATAATTCAGGATTAGGTGGTGTTTCATAAACAGACTGACTTTCTTGACCAAATTGAATTGCTTCTAAATTTCTTTCATACTGTGAAATATTGATATTCATGTTTCTATTTATTGAATTAGTATATTGACCTTCTGTTCTGTAATAATCTCTCATTAGAGCTTCTGTGGAACCTGATAAGGCTAAATTAGAACCTGCTTGGTTAGATATAAATTCTGCTCTAACTTTTTTTGATTTAAGTTTTCCTTCATAACCTTTTTGTTGTGCTTTTTTTATTGTTTGATTAATTTTTAATTGTTCAGAAGCATATCTTTGAATTGCATTTTGTTTTGCCAAAGCATTTGTTCTTTTTTGACTTGCGTAAGTATTCTTTTGTCCTTGTTTTTGTTGTTGGTATTGCATTGCCGAAGACAAAGCACTTCCAATCATTAAAGCTGTTGTTGGTTCTACACACATAATATTTTTATAACCTCATAAAAGGGTTTATTTAAAACTCCACGTTTTTGTTTGTTGATAAATTTGAAACCACACCATTTCAACCATTTGATGTGTAGTGAATTTCTACAATCCACAAAGTTCCATAAAATTTTATATTTAGTATTTAGAAAGTTAATTACTTTTTTGTTTTCTTTAAGAAAAGCAAATTTAATATCTTTTAAATTATCAGTAGCTAATAACCAGATACCACCAACACCATTTTCTAATTTACCTATTCCAAATATTGCAACAGGTTCATCTTTAGGACTTACTATTGTAAAAACTAAATCTGAATTATAATAAGAAAATAAAAGTGCATCTAAAGGTATCAAACCTACACTTGCTAAAATTTCTCTTTTATCTTCGTATCTTAATCTTGGTGCTAAATATTTTACATCTTCAAGAGTAGTTAGTCTAAAATGACTACGTTGTTCTTGATGATGCTGTAACATAATATCCCTGCCAACTTGCATTAATGAAGTTTGAAGGAAAATGACTATCGTTTTCTAAAGTTACTGTTAATTTGTCGTTCTCTGATTGGACAGCAAAAGTGTAATCACCATCTTGTAGATTTACTGTTCCTAATAATCCTGTACCTGTTGTAGTGCCTGTGAATGTTGTAGTTGAAGCACTTCTACCAACTGGTAAAACTGAAGTAGTAAAATAAGAAGTATCATTATAAGAAACATTCCAATTTCTTATTTGTAGTCTTCCTTCTTTAACTGAAATTCTTGAACCTTGAGTATCTGCAATTTGCATAAACTGTTGTGAAAATACAAATATGAATGTGTATTGTTCGCCAATAAAGAATGAATTACCTGTAATATCACCAGTAACCACAATACTTGTACCTGTTTGAGAAACTGTAGTTAATGATTGTCCTGCTGTATTAGAACCACCAGATTTGCCTACAATCTTCATTGTATTTGTAATTGTATAAGGAATGGTAACTGTAGTTCTATTAGTTCCACTATCAAAAGCACTTGAAACACCAGTAGTAGAATTACTTATCTTTCTATCTAAATGAGTTAAGTAACTTGCTCCAGTATCTACATACGCAGGTGATATATCCATAGTCTCTAGATAAACCCCATCACTTCTTTGATTAATTATGTAAAGAGTGTTTTCAATAAAATCTATATTTAAAATTTTGTCAGTAGAAGAAGTTCCAAAAGTCCACTTGTGCCAAGCACTTTGTAATCTTTTAGCACCACTTACAAAATATTGATGAACGTAAATTGCATTTTGTTCATCTGAAGATAAAGCTAATAAAATATTTTCATTTGTAGCAATCGCTAATTTAAAAACATTTTTAGGAACATACTTCGGTACATTACTTGTAATATCATCTGCACCTTTAGTATCATTTTCTGATTTAATAAAAAATTCTCTAAATCCTGTATAACTTCCTTTACTAAAAGCAAAGAATACATTTGCACCTGAACCAACAGGTTTACATTTTGCTGATGCTTCAAATTGAGTTGAAACATTAATTGAAACATTTTCTGCTGTTATAGTTCCACTTGCACCTTTAAGTATAAATTGTGTTTGGTCAGAAAATAATAAAAGTTCTTCATCAAAAGAAATAGCATTTCTTAAAATAGAAACTTTATTATGAGTTCCAGCTACAGAGATTGGGTCTGTTGCTAATACAGTTGTAACTGTTTCAGGGAAGTTGTGAAAAAATTCACCACTCCTAGACATTAAAACATTTTCGTCTGCTAAAAATCCTAATCTGTTTTTGTGAAAGAAAATATCATTTATTTTTCTTCCAATAAATTCTGGGTTAGGAACACTTACTAAATCTCCACAAACTCTTTCACCCCATTTAGGAGTTTCATAATCTGTGCTTAAAATTGTATAAGTTGTTCCATCTACTGGTGTACATCTAAAATTACCATCAGCAGTTCTAATTAAAATGTGTGGCATTGTAGATTTATCAATAGTAGTTGCTGTTGCAGGTGCCACTACTTCTTGCCAAACGTCACCTGTAGATTTGTACTTAACATAATAATTATCAAAATTATTTGTTGCATCACCAGTTATTTCAACAACCATTTGGTCTATTGCAGGTGAAGGTAAGTCTACGAAATTTTGTACTGTGTCTCCAACTACTTGTGAAGCATCATCTCCATAACCATCACTAGATGTGACAGCAAGAGTTCCTGAAGATTTAATTATTGAGAAACTTGAGTTTCCAACATCTGCAAAAGTAATATTTGCTATTGTTCCACAAGCTGTCTTTAAACCATCTCTAATATCTTCACTGTTTGTATTTGTAGATGAGAAGTTAAAAGTAGAACCATCTATTGTTATTGAATACTTTGTTGAAGTAACCCCTTGTAATACTGTGTAAACTGCTTGTTCTACTTTAGCTGTACTTGTTGTTGAAGCCATTGCAGTCGTTTTAGTCTTATTTAGAATAAACGTATAATCAGCAACAGTTATGCAATGAAAATTAGCTCTTGGGTCAGTTGCACTTAAATAAGTTGAAGCTCCAGTTTGCATAACAACAGTTTTTGAAACACCTGCTGTCGTATAAACTGCTATTGCTCCATTTGTAATCTGAACAATATATCTTTCAGTCGTATCTCTATTGATAGTGTGCATATAAGCATTGTTAGGAGTTGCACTACTTAACTTTGCTAAATATTCAGTTGAAGGTCTTTTCTTTAAACCTTCGACTACAGAACTAAAACCATTCTCTTGAGTTGATGCTTGACTAGATAATCTTAATACTTCAGGTTGTTGTGAAACACCTTGTACTAAATTAGGTATAGTTCTAGAAACTAAAGCCACTGGTTAGTACCACCAACTAGATTTGTTTCTTGAAATTGTATAATTTTGTTCAGGGCTATCAAACATTGTATAATCTCCAGTGTTTGCTTCTGCTTGTCTTAAAACAACTAAAGACTTTTGTTCATCTTCTAAAGTAAATTTATGTAAAGTATTAGCACCTAAAGTTCTATCGTGAAAAACTCTAGCACCTCTAATTGTAATATATCTTTTTGCTTGTTCTGGTATTTCTTTAAAATCTAATAAATAAACTTGTGTTACATCATTAAAGTCTTGTTTGAATATATCTGTGTTAGTTGCAAGGTTATATAAATATCCATCTCTTTGAACAATATCAAAATCTGTTTTAGAATTTTTGTAAGGATTAAGTTCTACTCTTAAAACATTATTTGCTAAAGGTACTTTATCATCAGCATCTTTACTTAATGTTGATTTGTAATGTGTATTAAAATGCCAACCCATACTTTGAACTTCTCTATTAATTTCATTCAATACTGATTTAGCCATTGTTCCATCAACAGGTAAACTCCCTGTTAATGTAGATAGAGGTGCTTCCCCTATTGTACTTAAAATAGTATTAACAGCTTCTAGTTCTGTTGTTCTAGTTTGAATTGTCATAGTTTTTTTTGAATTTTGTAAACACAGGGCAAGTTGTCTGTGTTAATCCTTGCCCTGTATTAGTCTCAATTATTATTGAGAAGCTATTGAAACACATGCTTCTGGTCTTAGGACTGAACTTCCTAAAGCCATTCTACATGTAATCAGTGAACCAATTCTTCTTGCATCATAAGTAGTCTCTACAACTAAATCTTTCAATTTAACTGTACCGATTGAACTTTTGTGAAAAAGAACTGCACCTGTATATTGTCCATCAACATTGTAAGTATTATTTCTTCCTGTTGTTGAATCAGCAGAGTGGTCAGTAAATGCAGTAACAGTTGAGTTACTTTTTACTACTGGAACTCCACCTATAGAAACAACTGTACCTTTACCAAAGTCACCATTCAGTGAAGAAAAGTCTCTGTTTAAAAGTTTGTCGTTGTTTGCTAATTGGTAGTAAACATCAGGTGAAACAACAATGTATCTGTCAGTAGAAGGAACATCATTTTCATCTAGCTTTTGTAAGCCTTCAAAAAGTGAAGCAATCATAGATGTAGCATTTGTTTTACAATCTGCATCTATTAATTTTGTACCTAAATTACCACCAGTTACATTTGGTGTTGCTTCTGCCGAGCCAAGCATAACAAGTTGAAGCAAATTATTATCAATGGTTCTTGCCAAAGATTGCCCCATTTCGTTTGCATAAATCTTACGAATATCAAAATAATTTTTTAATTCGTCGATTTCAGAAACGAAAGATGATGCTAAAAGCATGTCATCTACGTGTACTACTTTCTCGTTGTGTTTGATGCTATCTCCCACGATTTCATTTCCTGCTGTATGGTAGCCACTTGTTGTAGTCCCAACAACTGGAAAAGTTGCCGACTTAGAATTAGAAATCGTTCTAGTGTTTGTCATTCCTAACATCACATTCTCTCTTGAAAATGATGCAAGAACTTCTCCACTATAGATTTTTAAAAATAAATCGTTGTAGCCAGTTCCAGTCGCATTGACTAGACCCAGTCTACTTGGTATTGCGTTTGACATAATATATGTCTCCTTTATTTTTATTGTTAGTGTTTAAGTTAAAACACCTATCTAATTTTCTTATTTGAAAGTTCTCTGACGTGTCAGGCAGTCTTTAACGAATTTTGATAAGCCACCTCTCTTATGAGAGATGATGGTTTACTTTTTGTATCCTATTCCTTTTTTTCTATTTCCCCATAACTTCTGCCATGACCAAACATTAATTTTACTAGAGTAATGATTAATGAATAATAAAATGGTTTTCATTATTTTCCTTGTTTGTTATATTTTTTATAACTTCTTCTTTCATCTTTGTTTAAATTTTTCTTATGTCTGCCAACTTTATGTCTGGTTTTCTTTTCATAGTTGTTGCCAACAGGTTTAGCCATTATTTTCTTTTAATTAAATCTGTAGCTTTAATTCCAAAAATTGCTCCACAAACAGAAACCCATAATGCTTGAAACCAAAAAGGTAAATTGTTGAAGTGGTCAAAGAATAATTGTACTTTTTGATGAATTTCTGGGTCATCACTAAATACTGACCATGCCAATAAAATGATGGGGATTGAAATTAGAACAAGAACAAATTCATCTTTTAAATCGTTCTTATGACTTTCTAATATTTTTCCACTGTATTCAACTTCTCCTGATGCCATTTTTTCTGCTTGAAGTAATCTTGCAGTAGACATTGCTTCTTTAGTCTTTTGTTTATCAGAATACAATTTAGCACCAGTTTTCACTGCCATACCTAATAAGTTAAACCACATTAGTGATTATCCCTTCTGTTAGCTGATTTACTTCTTATTCGAAGATTGCTCCTAGCATTGTTTCTAGGGTTTTTATCTTTATGGTCTACGTCTTTGCCTTGAATAGCTTTAGTTCCTAACTTCTTCTCAATTAGTCTTCTAGCTATTCTTCTATTTTGCCTGTTATCTCTGTCTTCTTTACTTCGGACTGCATATTCTCTTTTGTAGTCTCTAACCATTAAAAGACACTGCTATTACCTAATTTTCTCTCTACTTCTTTTCTGTAAACTGGGTCTTTGTCATAACGTGGGTCGTTCATTGCTTCAGTTACTTGTTGTACTGAATTGAATTGTGCTACTGCTGTATTATTAACATCACCTTGTATCATTTCTTGAGGTTGAGTTTGTTGACCTGACATTCCTGCTTTAGTCATAATACCATGAACAGCTAATTTAATTTGGTCTATGCTTCCTGTGGAAGTTAAATCATTAAATGCAGTTTGTTCACCATCACTTAAATTCTTACTGGCCCAATCTATAAGTTCATTATATTTTTCTTTAGAACCTACAGTTTGATAAACTTGTGATGATTGAGTTTCAGCAATAGCTTTCTGACCTTTGATATATTCATCAACAAGACTTTTATCTAAACCTTGTTTTGCTAACTCACCATAACTATTATTTGATAATTCACCTTTGTCAGCATACTCATCAGCAAATTTAGTCATATCAAAACCTGTTGGAGTATCTTTAGGAATTTCTAATCCTTCCTTTTTAACTTCTTCTTGTACTGGTTCTGCTTCTGATTTTTTTTCTGAAAATTGTTTCTCTAATTCAGAATATGCTTTTGATAATTCTTGAGCTGACTTAAATTTTTCTGGTAACCATTCAGGTCTTTGGTTCTCAAGATTTTGTGGGTCTATATTTGGTTCAGTTGCAATGGCTCTATTACCATCTTCATCTGCTCCTGTATCAACATTGATACCTTGTGCTTTTAAATCTGCAATAGCATCTTCATTAGTTGGTTGTGCTTCTGCTGTATCGATTTCTATTTTTTCATGTATTGCCATAGTTTTTTTATTCCTCTTGGTTAATAACAACTTCGCCATCTTCAGCAGTTACATTTGCACCAGAGTTAGCAAGTTGTTCCATCATAGGAACAGCTACTCTAGGGTCAGTTGCCATATTTTGCATCTGCTGTGCTTGTTGTTGCTGTTGTGCTTGTTGTTGTTCTTGTTGTAATTGTTCTGTTGATTTAATTAGACCTACAACATCAATCTGATTTGCTACTGCAAATTTCTTAATAGCATCTTCAAGATTAATATGTTTCGCTAACACTTCGGAACCTAACGTATTTGCAAGGTCAGATAAGAATTGTAATAATTTTAATCTATCACTTGCTCTACCTAATGCTTCCATTCCGACTATAATTTTTACTTTAACTAAATCTTTTGGAAGGTTTGGTAGAAGTTTCTTCTGTCTTAACATTGCTAATTTAGTATTAAGATAAGGCAGTTGAAATTCTGTTGTTAATATTCCATAGACACCACCAAGTGCATCTTGCAATTCATTAGCCACTAATTGGACTTCTGTTGCAGTTACTCTTTCGGCTTGTCTTTGAACACTAGCATTTAATAAGAAAGCGAATTGAAGCCTTTGTTCAATCCTATTCATGCTTTCTAAAGCTACTCTAAAATCGGCGAATTTATTGGCTTGTAGTACAGTTACATCTGAAGCTGACCCTTCAATAATGGCACCATTACTAGCCTTTGCGATTGCTGATGCTCTAGTAGTTCCTGAAGGACTTACAAGAAATAGCATTTTAGCAGAAGCAGAACTTCCTTCTAATATTGCTCTTGATAAACCTTCTAATGATTTCAGGTCACCAATAAAAGATTCCACGTGACCTCTACCATAATTCATTCCATCAATTCTATTAAATCTTAATGCAAGGTAAGGTAATGTTTCTTGCGTATATTCTTTTTTATATAAGACAAATCCTTTTACTTCTTGATGAACAGTATATTTATTTCCATTTTTCTTAACACATGTAAATAAATCTAATGTTTTATCTTCTTGAGTATCGTCTTGTAATCTTAATTGACTTAAAATCTTTTCAGGTAATGTGTTTGCAGTTACACCTTCTTTAATAATAATTTTTAATACATGACCTTGTGGGTCTCTTTTAACTACATAATTTTCTAATCTATAAGTTCTTAATCCTGTATCAGTAATTTGTAAAAGTACATTACCAGATACAATCAAATGTTTTAATGCTTCATATACTGCAACTCTATCATTTTGAGTTTCAATATTATCCATTACAGCTTTTTCTATTTTAGCTAAACCTTGTTCTATAAGTTTCTTTTCTTGTGGGTCACCTTGAATTTTTTTATATACTAGCTCATCAACATCAATTCTGAAGAATGGTGCTTGTGGTGGAAACAAAGCTAACATCAATTTAGATGCTAAATTTAAAACTCCTCTACTTCCAATACTTTGATATGGAGTTGAATAGTTTGTATTTCCATTAGAACCTTTTGCAGGATATAAATATGGTATTGTTAAATCTGCACTTTCTCTTGCTCGTTCTAAATAACTTTCTCTATCTTGCTCTAGCTTTTGGTACTGACCTTCAACAGAATTTTGATTTTGATTTTCTCTGCTGATGGTTTCGTCACTTAAAGTATATTTCTCTGTCTTCATCTATTATGCAGTTGGAAAATTTAATCCACTACCACTTGAAGCTAAAGGTATTCTTAAAGAACCTCTACCAACTCTTTTTCTTGCATTGTTAGATGCAGAAGTTGTATTTGCAGAACTATTATTTGCTTCCGAAGGTGCATTTTGCTTTGTAGTAGCATTTGACACTGTAGATGTAGCAACTGGAATAGCCTGTGGAGCAGGTGGCGGACTTGGTCTTGAAAATGAACACATGTTTAGTTTTCCTCTTGTTGTTTGTTTTCTTTTATTAAATGATTAACGACTGACCTTTGACCTGCTTTAAACCAAACAAGTTTTTCGTTATCTTCTATGTTTGGACACTTGTCAGGAAAGACAACGTCTAAATATGCAATGACTTCTTCACTAATTCTTGGTTTTTTCATCATTGGATACTCCTAAAGTGGTACTTAATTGCTCTTTTCTCTTTGCTATAATTTCTCCTGCTATTGCTGAATATCCACAAGCATCAACATAATCATCAACATTGAAACTTCCCCCCTGACTTCTAGCTATTTTTAGTAGGGTCATAAGGTTTGCTACGTCTTCAGGTAATATAGATATAGATAATCTAGTCTTATTTTGAAGGTAGCCAGTCCATAGTCTCGCAATGTTTTCATGGTTTACTACCTTGTCTCCATGCTTATCTTCTCTATCGGTACTAACTAGCTTTTTTGCTAATTCCAGAATTTTTGTAGATTCCATTTGTTCTCCATAATATTATTTGTTTAGTTTTATAATTGTATTCACCATCTCTTAATATTCTTGCAAGTCTTCCTTGATGGTAAGCATCAGATATTTCACAACCATTTCTTTGATACTCTTGTAAGACTGCTTCCCAAAGTTCATCTATATTTTTCTTATCTAAAAGAACTCTAGATGACTTAACTGCACCACAACCCTTAAGTCCTGGATAGCCGTCACTTGAATCACCAACAAGAACTTGTTGGCAGAAGTTGTAGTTAGCTTTTAACTCATCTACATATTCAATACTGTCATCTATAATAAAACAATGCCATGTAGGAATTGTTCTCATATCTTTATCACCAGAAACAATTACATTATTGTCTTTGTATTTTCCTGTTGCTAGTAATCCAAGAACATCATCACCTTCTAATGTTGTAAAGGTTTCACACTTGTGTGTTTCTTCAATCCATTTTCTTAATGGTGCATAACAAATAGGTTTTCTAATTCCTTTTCTATGAGACTTATAAGTGCTATCTAATTCTTTTCTAAAATTAACTTTATCAGAAAATGCAACAACAACATCTTTAGAACTTGTTATATCTAAATAGTAAGCAATAGATTGTTTCCATAATTGTTTCGCTTTTCCTAAATCAGAATGTAAAGTCCAAACATCATTACCCCAATCAATAGGTTCTTCTAAACTAGAAGTAATCTTATAGGCAAGTAGGTCTCCATCAACCAACATAACTTTTGATTTATTGTTATGAAATTCATTCATATTTGCCATAGTTTTTTTGACTTGAAACTTTTTATCTTTGTTAGCACTGTGTAATTCAAAGTGTTCATCAGTTAGTTCTGTCATATTTTTATTTCCTTAAGTTTAAGTATGTTTGATTTTGGTATTACTGTTGAGTTACCACCCTCATTGATTGTTCCATCTTCATTGAAATTAATGTCTCCAATGAAAACGTATGTGTTTTTATTTGTCGATAACAACCAACCCATTGTTATACAAACTGCTGTCTTCGATTTTTTAAGTTGAGGAATATTTGACCATTGAGAATCCGAAATAATATCTGACCACCAACACATATAAAATTTATATGGAAAGTCTTCTTCATCTATTGTCGGTAAATTGATTTTAGTTTTAAATAATTTTTTCATATTATTAAATTGAGTAAATCTGCTTTAGGAATTATGTGACCTTTGGAAGACCAGTTATCTCCACCTGCTTTGATGGGATAAGACTTCATTAGTTTCTTTAAGATTTTAGTGGGTATAAGAACCCAAACTTGGTCTTTACGTTTTTCTACCCATAGGCAAATGGCAT
>Ga0222670_1000702_pt1 | contig 13401 bp, 10 predicted proteins | sample AntAcemetagen732_FD_181148 | JGI IMG/M metagenome (GOLD analysis project Ga0222670, IMG submission 181148) | Saline water microbial communities from Ace Lake, Antarctica - #732 | ecosystem: Environmental > Aquatic > Non-marine Saline and Alkaline > Saline | place: Antarctica: Ace Lake... | reverse complement strand
ATGCTGTGCGTCTGACATAGAATGCCCTCTATATCTGTAGGTTTTCATTTCTAAGAACGTTGGCCCACCACCACTTCTGGCGCGCTCTACTGCCTTACTTACTTCTTCTGCAACTTTAACAGGATCCATTCCATCTACTGGACCACATGGCATTTCGTAACCAAGACCCAGTTTCCAAATATCTGTACTGTAAGAAGTTCTCGCAACAGAGGTTCCCATAGCGTAGCCGTTGTTTTCACAGATAAAAACTACGGGTAATTGCCACAACATAGCCAAGTTAAATGTCTCGTGAAGCGATCCTTGTCTCACTGCGCCATCTCCCATATAACAAAGCGTTACCCCATTTTGCTTAAAGTACTTGTCTGAAAAAGCCAGACCAGCACCCAATGGAATTTGACCACCTACAATTCCGTGACCACCATAAAAACGGTGCTCTTTAGAAAAAATGTGCATGGAGCCACCCATACCTTTAGAGGTGCCTGTTACTTTTCCAAATAATTCAGCCATTACTTTTTTGGGATCTACTCCCATACCAATGGGCTGAACGTGGTTTCTGTAAGCAGTGATCATTTTGTCACAGCTCAAATCCATTGCGTGTAATGAACCGGCAAGTACAGCTTCTTGACCATTGTAAAGGTGTAAAAAACCCCTTACTTTTTGCTGGATGTAAACGGCAGCTAATTTGTCCTCGAACTTTCTCCAGAACAGCATGTCTTCATACCACTTAAGGTATACCTCTTTTGTTACTTTTTTCATATACTTATATTTATATGTATTCCGTTGGATGGAAAGCAAAAATACAGATAAAATGGCTTCTGCAAAAAAGATTGATTAAAAAGATAACACAAAAACAGCATTAAAATACCAATTGGTATTTTAAATGACACAACAGATTATTATTCAACTGTTTAAATATAAATAAGGCTGGAATTTATTTTAAGTATTTACTGCTAAAAGCGAAGGGAAGTAAGTCTAAAACACTGTTGCAGTACACAATTTTTCCACTAGCCCCCATAAAAATAATTGGAATTAAAGTTGACTGCTTCTGCTCGTATTCTGCAAGGGTTTGTCTACAATTTCCGCAAGGAGATGCAGGTGTTTCAGATGGATCCAAATGTGTGTTAGCGGTTACTGCAATGGCTTTGATAGAAATACCTGGATACTGTGCGGAGGCATAAAAAATAGCAACGCGTTCTGCGCACAGTCCTGAAGGATAGGCGGCGTTCTCTTGATTGTTCCCTCTTATAATCAGTCCGTTTTCTAGTAAAACAGATGCCCCTACATTAAAATTTGAATAAGGAGCATATGCATTTGCTCTAGCCAAAACAGCCTCTTGCATTAAGGATTGAAAAGAAGGGCTTAATTCCTCAAGGGTTTCATAAATAGTATATTCAAAAGTATGGGTCTGCTTAGGCATAAATAAACTAATTAGGGGAGTTAAATGAAAAAGAAAATCTCAGGGTATTTTCCAATGGATTTCTAATTTGCGATATAGAAAAAAGATACGACAAATCTATTTGAAAACTTTTAATTGTAACACCTGAACCTAAGGTAAAAAACCGCCTAGATCCTGTAAATTTCGATTCTGTAAAATACCCTGTTCTGAGCATGAATATCTTTCTTAAGGTATATTCCAGGCCTAGCCCTAAACGCCACTCTTTGAGTTCGTCTGAAAAACCTCCTGGTGCATCTGAAAAAGAATCCAAAATACCACTCACAAAATCTATTTGTTGAAATTCAGCCAAGTCTGCACTGTCTAATACTCCGTCTTCATTATAATCTTGGGGCATAGGCACCAAATATTTATTTAAATCAATAGATAATGCCAAAACACTGTTGGGACTATACTCAAAATCGTAGCCTATCCCTAGTCCTAAATTTGACGGTAAAAAATCTTCCTGACCATTAGTGTCATAAGCAATTTTGGGACCCAAATTTGAGATATTTAATCCCCACCTCCACCTACCGTCAAAGGCTGGAAAAGATTTAAAATCTCCCTGATAATATGCAGATACGTCTACAGAAAAACTGTTTGCCGCCCTACTGTCTATACTGGCCTCTTGTGGGAATTTTAAATCAGATCGAATAAAACGTCCAGCCACCCCCATACTCATTCTTGGAGACAACTTTAATGCGTAACTTCCATCTACAGCTATTTCATTGGGTTTTGTAATCATTCCTGGATCTGAAGCAAACTGCCTGAGTTCTATATCGCCTAAAGTAAAATACCGCAATCCTATAGAAAAAGCTGATCGGTCCGTAGGTTTTTTAAAATAGTATCCGCTTAAGAGCGCTATATCAGAAATAATACTTTCTAAGTAAGGCGTATATCCCAAACCAATCCCTGAATTTGCAGCAGAAAAAACATATTTAGAAGCGTTCCATTGCATGGAAAATGCATCTGGAGCTGAAGCCACACCAACATCACCCATTCCTGAAGAACGGGCATCTGAAGCGATATTTAAAAAGGGTACCGCTGTGGTTATCACGGAATTTTGCTCCTGAGACAAAGCACTAGTATATCCTACAAAAACAAAAAGTGTTACAAAAAATGACTTCATAAATGGTTTAAAAAAATAACGCTAAGAAAGTGACTATATTGTTTAGCCTATTTACAATAAATTGCTTTTTAAATGTAATATAAATTAAAGAATTACATTAGCTGTAGCTTGGAAAATAAAAATTACAGTTTTAAAAAATAAAAGTGCTATTTATTATATTTATTATTCTTTATAATGTATATAGTGTACTATATTTGTATTGTCAATTTATAAATATGAAAATAACTTTCAGATACTTAAATATAGTCATTACAAGCTTTTGCTTGTTAATCTTGACAGCATGTAGCAAGTCTAATTCCTCGGGTAACGTATCTAGAGGGACTGGCTGGAAATTAGATAAAGATAATTCTTTTAAAGACCAAGAAACAGCGCCTGGGCTAGTTTTTATTGAAGGAGGAACATTCACTAAGGGGAAAGTACAAGATGACGTAATGCGTGATTGGAACAACACCCCAACACAACAAAATGTCATGTCTTTTTACATGGATGAGACTGAGGTTACAAATAAAATGTATCTAGAATACATTAAATATCTAAAGAAAGTATATCCGCCGGAAAAACCAGAATTTACAGGAATTTACGAGAGTGCTTTGCCTGATACCATGGTCTGGAGGGGAAGATTGTCTTACAATGAAGACCTAGTTGTGAACTATTTCAGACATCCTGCTTATGGAGAATTCCCAGTTGTTGGGGTCAATTGGTTTCAGGCCAATAGTTATGCGAAATGGAGAACCGACAGAGTTAATGAACTAATTTTAGAACGAGAAGGCTTTTTGTCGAACGAAGCGAGAGAAGCCCCATTAGATGGAGAGGCCAATGTTTTTAGTACTGAAACATATCTTAGAAGGCCAGAACTAACATATGGCGGACAAATTGATTCTTTACAGGGTAAAAATAAAAAAGACAGTATTTCTGTATTTGCAAGTGTTAGTGATGGAATTATTCTTCCAGGATACAGATTGCCTACTGAAACAGAATGGGAATATGCTGCGCAAGCGCAATCAGGAAATAGAGAGTACAATAATTACAAGGGAAGAAAAAAATATCCGTGGGATGGAGAATACACCAGAGATAAGGATAAAAGAGGCGTAGGCGACCAATTGGCCAATTTCAAAAACTCTAAAGGAGACTATGGCGGAATTGCGGGTTGGTCAGATGACGGTGGGGCAATTACTGTACAGACAAAATTTCATCCGCCAAACAGTTTTGGCCTTTATGGTATGGGAGGAAATGTAGCTGAATGGGTCGCAGATGTTTACAGACCTATTATTGAAGATTCCCTCAGTGACTTTAATTACTTTAGAGGTAATGTCTTTACAAAACCACTAAGAGGTCCTGACGGTAAAATAACCATTGCAACTGATGAAGCTGAATTTCAAATTTTACCTAACGGAAAGAAATACGCAAAAACACTTCCAGGAGAAATCAAAAAAACTGCTATTGACAAAGACGACACCTATTTGAGAACTAACTTTACTCAAAGTGATAATAGGTCCTACAGAGACGGTGACTTAGCTTCATCTAGGCAATTTGGTCAAAACATTGCAGAAGGAGAGGAGCAGAAAAAAATGTATAATGCCCCAGAAAATGCTGTCAAAATAAATGACCAAGGTGGATTAGTCAAAGAATATGATACCTCTGATTACCGAAGTACTTTAATTAGCGATGAAGTTAGGGTTTACAAAGGAGGTTCTTGGAAAGATAGGGCATATTGGTTAGACCCCGCACAGAGAAGGTTCCTTCCACAATATCTGGCTACAGATTTCATAGGATTTAGATGCGCAATGTCTAGGGTGGGGAGCAATACTAAAAGTCAGAACAAAACACCGAAAAACAAGCGTACTAAATAATTTTCATGGAGATTTCTGCACTCCACAAGCTTTTTTTACAAACAAAATCAGTCTCCACTGACAGTCGTAAAATTAGGTCTAATAGTATTTATTTTGCCTTATCCGGTGAGCGGTTTAACGGCAATGATTTTGCCATAGATGCGCTAAATAATGGTGCGCTATACGCTGTTGTAGATGCTATCAAATATAAAGACCATCCTGGCTGTATTTATGTTGCAGACGCCCTAAAAGCACTTCAAGCACTGGGAACTTACCATAGGAATTTTTGCAAGGCTAAAGTGATATCATTGACAGGTAGTAACGGAAAAACAACCACTAAAGAGCTTATTTACAAGGTACTATCTCAGAAATACAACACCTCAGCTACCTTAGGGAATTTGAACAATCATATTGGCGTACCCTTGAGTCTTTTAAACATTAAAGAAGGTGCTGAATTTGCTGTGATTGAAATGGGTGCTAACCACCAAAAAGAAATTGAATTTCTTTGTGCATTGGCGCAGCCAGATTTTGGATGCATCACTAATTTTGGCAAAGCACACTTAGAGGGTTTTGGAGGAGTTCAAGGAGTTATAAAGGGGAAAAGTGAATTATACCAATACCTCATTGCGAACAATAAAACCATTCTTTACAACAACGAAGACCCCATACAAGCGGGGGCATTAAGGCAATACGATCATAGCATTTCATTCGGAAAAGACCAACAGAGTACTTATACAACCAGTATTCTTGAAAGCAATACGTCTGTAAAAATTCAATTTCAAAACACTAAAATAAATACTTCCTTATACGGAGCGTATAATGCAACAAATTGTATGATCGCTGCCAGTATAGGAAGACATTTTGATGTACCAATTCAGGACATTAAAAATGCTATTGAAAGCTACAAACCAAACAACAACAGGTCTGAATTAAGACAAATTGGACCACATATGCTCGTGTTAGATGCTTATAACGCCAATCCTAGCAGTATGGAAGTAGCTATTAAACACTTCTCAGAGCTGTCTCATTCTTCACTTAAAAACAAAATAGTGGTCTTAGGGGATATGTTCGAATTAGGAGAAACAGCAGCTAAAGAGCACCAGGCTATTGTAGCACAATTAGAACTTTCTAAAATAAATAGGATTATTTTAATAGGGGCTTTGTTTCACAACACCCAACATTCTTTTGAAAGCTATCCTAACTTTGATGCTTTCAAACAAAAGAACAGCCCCTTCAAATCCGACCCTTCACTTATCCTAATTAAAGGATCTCGAGGGATGGCTTTGGAAAGAGTGCTTCCGTTACTAGAATAATAAAGGCCTATTAAGCACCAGTTCTAAAGGCATAAATCTGAGAAAAAGCACTGTTTTCTCCATCTGAACTTTTTACCCTCCAGTAATAAACACTGTCTTTATCTGCGTCAACCTCTAGGCTGGTTTCTGAGACATTTGTCGCAATTGGCTCCTGCAATCCATCCGTCTGGTCCATGTAAATAATGTAAGTCAAAGCATCTCCATCTGGATCTTCCCCACTCCAGCTCAAGCTTATCTTACCAGATTCACTTACACTGACAGTCCCTCCCGAAGCGGGAGATAGCAAGTCTACAGGAAAAGGAGCGTAGTTTTCAACACCATCTCCGGCCAGATAAAACTTCCAAAAAGGACTTTGAGCCGTTTCATTGGTGCCTGTTGCCTTTGAAGTAATCTGCCATGCATAAGGCATGCCTTTTTCTAAGGTCACCTCTTTTTGCGTACCCTCAATATTATTAATTAGCGTTACCCCCTGAGTGTCGCTATTGGTAATTCTCAAATCATAGGCAGTTGCATTAGTTGCGGCCACCCATTGGAACAATATGGTACTTTGCGTAGTAGATGCGTTAGTCCCGGTCTCACATACCTTATTATTTTCTGGAAGGCTTAAGGTTGCAGAACTAGGTGCGGGAACAGTAACTGGTGGAGGAGTGGGCTTTGGAGTTGGGGTTGGTGTAACCGAAATCCCATCACCGTCTCCACCACTACTGCAAGACAACATTAAAGCGAATACTAAAAAAGTGTAAGTAGAATAGTGGCTTATGCGTCTCATAATTTTATGACTTTAAAAGATTCATTAACTGTTTTCCCTGTCCCAGTAATAATATATAGTCCAGGTTTAAATCTTGACATAGGTAATTGTATGGTTCTTGAAGCACCTATAATGTGTGTCCCTCTGTATAAGTTTGACCCGCTGTCAGAAAAAACTTCAATAGCTATTTCGCTATCCGTTCCACGTATGGTAATATTTAATTCACTATCTACTGGATTAGGGAAATACCTGAGCTTTTCACTCATAAACAAGACTTCTTCATATACCCCCTGGCAATCTAAGGGCGTAGTTACCCTAATGGTGTTTTTTCCAGCCTTTAAGGGCACTGTAAATAGATTGGAATGGGCAGCCATCATAACACCATTTACTTCAATATAATATACCTGAGAACCCTTAAGTTGTAATTGAGCGCTCTTTGAAAAATAATCTATTTGTGCTTTCCCCTGTAAGGGATCTGGCTCTGTTACCTTAGCTTCAAAAGACTGCAAATAACCTTCTTGAGCGGGTATACTAATATTAATGGTATACAGACCAACCTCTAAATCTTCCAGCACAATACTGTGCTCATTGTCTGAAGAAAGACTATAGGCACTCTCTACTCCAGATACATTTACCTGATAGGTATGAGAGGTATCTTCAGCACTCACGGATATTTTTCCGTTATTAGATCCAATACAACTGGTAGAAACCGTCTTCACAGCATAATTGTTAGCAGGCAATGAAAACAGCACACAACCATTCAAATCTACCACAGATCCCTGAGGCGTGTCTGGACAATTATCATTAATATCTGCCACACCGTCGTTGTCTGTGTCTACGTATTCTTTAGACACAATTTGTAATTCATCAAAGTCTTTGAATAAAACATCTTTGGCTGTGTTAGAGCTACCACCCATCCATTGGTTGATCAGTGATGCGTATACCTGCCTAAAATCAAATTCAGACTCTAAATTATCTTGCCAAACAGCATTTTTTGGAATCACAGGGTTGCTTCCTAAAATAGAGGGATCTACTTTATTTCCAAAAATAAACATAGGCGCAGCGGTTCCATGGTCGGTACCTTTTGAGCCATTAGAAACTATGGTTCTCCCAAACTCAGAGAAAGTCATGGTTAGAACGTCGTCGCTTTTATTCATTGCATCTAAATTCTTTATAAAGGCGGTAACAGAATCATTTAAATCCTTTAAAAGCATTGCATGATTCCCTTTAGTATGGTCACTATCCTCTACTTGTGTGTCATGAGTATCAAAACCACCTAATTCAACCATATAAATTCTCGTATTTAAACATCCACCAATCAGCCTGCTTGCAATTTCTAACTGTTGACCTAAATTAGAATTTGGATATGAAAATGGATTTTCAATTCTTTCGTAAGCTTCTTTGACAACTTTACTATAAAGATTAGATTGCTTGGCAATAAGTTGTAGGTATTTTAATTTTTCTCCTTTTTTATCACTAGGATAAATATTGTCAAACTCATTTATGATTTCTCTAAAATTAGATGGATCACGAGCAATAAAACTGGTAAATGAACTTTGACCAGTAAACATTAACGAGGTCCTCCAGCCAAGCTCTATTGATAAAGGGTGAGGATATTGCAAATTAGGATATTCACTTGGAAATTGAGGATGTTGATTTTCAATATACCTACCCATCCATCCAGAATTTACATACTCATCATAATCAGAAGCAGATTGCCATATATCCATAGACCTAAAATGAGAAAAATCAGGAGTAGGATATCCAACATTTTGAATGATTTTTAAGCGATCTTCTGAAAAAAATGAATTAAATCCGCTTAAGGACGGATGTAAACCAAGGTCATTTTCTCCTAAAGATAAAATTTTATGATCTTCCAAAACTACATGTGGCCTTGCCAAATTTAACTCTGATAAGTAATCTTGAGGAATTAGTGTATTTAATCCATCGTTACCCCCATCTAATTTAATTATTACTATTATTCTGCCAGAGTCAAGAGTATTAGACAAAAATGAGGAATTTGTAAAATCTAAATCCTTGAATGATAAAGCCGGGAATGAGGCAGCTAGTGCAGAAACATGACCTATATTATGTAAAAACTTTCTTCTTTCCATCTTAATGAATATGTATTTCCGCTAACTCATGAAACTGGTATAGTAGCGTCTCAAAACGCCAAGAGAGGTTGTTCCTATTGTCCTCATTTGGTGTATTAAAAAAATTATTTACTGAATCTGTCCAATATTGAGGATTTAGTGCCTCACCAAGGACTGAATTTTTAATCCTACTTCTAGCTTGTTCAGGGAGTGACGCTCCTAGTAATCTGAATTCCATTTCACTTAGAAGAGAATTAAAATCTGATGGATTTGAGTATGTTCCTAAATACTTTTTTAAATCATATTTGGCATTCACGCCATCATACATCCAAACTCCCCATCTGGTTGCGCTCTCTGATGTCTCTTTTCTTTTTTTAATAGTCACAGAATTGACCCAAAACAAATCATAAACGGGTGCTTGATAATAGGCTGGCCATCCTGAAACATTGGGTGGTGAAAATAACTCCATACCTCCTGATGTCAAACTCCATTTCATATTCCTAAAAAAATACCATGCTTTTGAAATTGGATTCGTCACATTTGTAGGAAATAGATCAGTTCTAGGATTTAGAGAATAGTAATAAATCTTATTCTCTTGTTGCACCCATTTAACAAGATCTCCATTATAAATATCTAATTCTTTGTATATTCCAATTGTAAAATCCAATGGAGATTTTAAAAGCGTATTAAACTGATCATTATCAAAAAAGTGCTCGCTTTTTAGTAACAATTTTAAAGGTTCAATAATTGAAAAATTATTTTCTCTCATTACTTTAGCCATTTGCTGAACTATATCTAACATTACACTATCAGATACATCAGGGTAAACAAAAAATTGATATAACCTTCGTGAAATATAAATACATGATTCCTCTGTTTCAAATAACATGTCAATAACTTCTTTCAGTTCCTCTCTTCCAGCTTCTCCTTCTTTGCCCTCAATAGTTTTGCTATTATAGAAAGTAGAGAATTGTTTATCTGATACATCATGATTCCAGGGTTCAAATTGAGCAATGTGTTCATGCCCCTCTTTGAAAACAACCTCATAATCTATTTTCCAACCAACAAGTGCTTTTGCAATTCCCCTAACATCCTCCTCAGTATACTTTGAGAATGGTATTTTACCAACAGTAAATAACTCTTGAACCTCTCTTGCATAGTTTTCATCAGGAGTATCTTTTCTGCTTAAATTTAGGTTCAAATAATTCAACATAGATGGGTCTAATGTTAAGTCATAAATAAAACTCTTGTAACTACTATATACTCCGGAAAAGATTAATTTAATATAATTAAATGCAAATTTGTGACCTCCTAAATCAAAAGAACTTGTCGGAGTTAAGTTGTGCAAAAAAATAAAAAGCTTCCAATGAATTGAAGTTTTTTGTTCATAAATAGACTTTAAAACCCATGTCTCAATAGCTTCTTTTCTTTCCCATCCAAACTGCTCTTCAAAAGTAGGTCTTAAACGTTTGTATGGCCTGTCTATAAATGGCGTACCTGGTGCCACATCATCACTTTCATAACGCTCCTTGTATGCAGCAGCATCCATTTCCATAAAATAATTATTCACGGGCTCTCCCAATTCCTCGGGGGTAAAAATTAAATCAATAGCTTCATCTAGTGAAAGGCCATCCAGATCATCCATATGACGCTTGGCCATACCCACCATAGTTCTATTTAAAAGATGTTTTTTTTGAGCGGGACCAAATTCACCGGTGTAAGGTTCTAATCCAGCGGTGACCTCTTTTCTAGCTTTTCTAGAGTTGAGTATTGCCTTAAGGTCTACGTTTTCTTTATAGAATTGTTCAACGAGGTCAATAGGTGGTTCCTGATTTGGTTTTCTTTGCTGCACGATACTAATTATTTATGATTCAAACTTATACCATAAAATACAACAAAAAAAACATCTCATTATAATGATAGTAATTTTGTAATAGGATCATTTGGTTATATTTAAGGTATGAAAAGAGAAAAATTCATAGGGACTATTTGCCCAATACTTTTGGCTAGCATGTTGGCTAGTCCAGTTTTGGTTTCATGCTCAAAAGAAGAAGAAACCACCATACCTTTAAGTGAAGAAGAGGAGACATACCTAAATATTATTGCATTATTAAATGAAGACGGATACCTAACGGAGGGGAAAAAACTACACTTTCATTTAAGCCATGAGAGGTATAAAAACCTTGAACAGAATGAATCGTTTGTAAATGATATGGAAAATGGGCTCTTACTTTTAAGAAAAACAGAAGACGCGCTTTTGGCCTTTGACAACTGTTGCCCCCATCTAGGAAGCAGGAATCAGTGGACTTTCTCCAATAATAAATTCAGGTGTAATAATCACGGAAATACATTTGGAACCTCAGAGGGTTTCACTTCATATTGCAGCTCTAATAGCAGGTCTGGAAATCTAAGACAGTTCCCCGTTGTAGTTTTTAAGGATCTAGCTACTGTAGATTTTTCATAACCATATAAACTAATGACTAAAGAAAGCCTTGTCTATGGTATAGATAATAATGCGCTTGTCTTTATCTGACTTTTTTGCCTCAATAAGATCACGATCCATTTTAAGAATGGTCTTCATCTTATAATTCAATTCTCCTATAAATTAATCCTCCTTTTTCAAGGGTCATTGCATTGGCCCTTGATCGGTAGTGTCTATATTTTTTCACCCCCATTGCAATAGCAAAACCAAAAGGCAAAACCAGAAGCAACCAAAAATAATTAAAATCATTGTAAAGCTTAGAAGTTTCCAATAACGGGCCAAAGAATTCATCTCTTCCCCTTACTTCAATACCTATAGCGCCTGTAATACTTGAGTTCACAAAACTAACAAACTGATTATTGCTGTATAGTGGTATTAAATTTTTTATGACAATGATCTTTTTATGCAAAGTGGTATTATTAAATTTAGTAACCTTATTTGTGAATGGATTGATCAGTGTTAAATCAGTATCATCTAAAAACAAAATTTCTTCACCCATTTGGACATAAGCTTTAAAATCTGAAAAATTTAAGGCAGAATTTCCCAAAAAAGTCCAAAGTTTATCTTTAAAATTAAATTTCCAAATTTCATTGGCTGGAGAAAAATCTACTTGATCAAAAACGTTCAATTTTTCGCCACCAAAAAATATAATTTCCTCAGATGAAATAGCGTACTTGGATGTTATTGTTCCATCTGGAACTATATCTGAATTCTGAGCAGGTAATATTTCCCACTCTTTAGACTTAGGATCAAAGAAGGTAATAAAGTTTCTTACAGACCAAAATCCATATCCTCCATATTTAAAAACGGTATCGTTTTTTACAAACACGGTAGCATCTATTTGCATTCGGTGCTTGTAAGACTTGTCAATTCTTGTTAAAGAATCCTTTTGAGACTCAAACACCCCACCCCCCATTGGGTCCAAAAAATATATTTGACTGTTTACAGGAGCAATAATTGATTTTAGTACTGGTAAATCATTGTTGAGTTTTAGAGGCAGAGAAGAGAAAGAGAAACTTCTAGATGGTGAAATTGGAGAGGAATAAATAGAATCACTAGAAAACAACAACAAGCTATCTCTCCAAATTAAAGCTTTGTCGAAGCGAGAAATTTGCTGAGAAAAAGCCGCGGAAACAAATAATAAAAAAAACAATCTTATCATACTGCAAGTATAATAAAATTGTCTTATAAAATTAATAATAGTTTAAAAATAGAACTATTATATATAGATAAATTGATTTTAATCAATTAGTGTGCAATGAATTACTCTTTATAGGTAAGTGCTGTTTTTATAACAATAACTCCTGCGCCACCAATAAATCCGTATTTATTTGTTTCAGATAGAGACCGCAATACTTTTACATATCTTATTGTAGTGAGGTCTAATCCAGCGGGTGGTGTATCACGAACAGCACCATCTACATCCCAAACAGCATAAGGAGACCCAGTGTTCATAGAACTCCTGTCTCTAAGGATCACATTATTGCCTTGAACCCTAGCTGCGCCCAAATACTGCCTTATAGCCTGAGCCACTGTTGGTGCATTTATATCTATCCTGAATTCATTAAATTTTTTGGCTTCAGCTTCTGCTTTTATTCGCTTAGCCCTTTTTTTTGCTAACTTTTTAAGCTCCTTCTTAGTAGGCTCTTTACCATTCTCCTTATTATCTTGAGCTACTGAAGTAGTTAAAACGCTCAAACAAATTAATACAGTCAATAAATATCTCATCGTTTAGATTTTTTAGTGCTTTTAAATATAAAACAATATTCATGCCAATCCCCTCCAAGGCCAAAAATTCAGACCAACTTCTTAAAACAGGGGATTAAGTGACTTTTGGGTATAAAAAAAGCCCCTCATAAATGAGAAGCTTTTTGTGGGCCCTACTGGGTTCGAACCAGTGACCCCCTGCTTGTAAGGCAGGTGCTCTGAACCAGCTGAGCTAAGGGCCCTTACTTTACTCCTTTGCAGAAGCGAGTGCAAATATAGGATTGTTTTTTAGTTCCCAAAAGAAAAAAATAAAAAAAGATGCATTTTTTTAAACGACCTCAGCCACTACAAAATTACTTCCTCCAATAAAAACCAAGTCTTCTTTTTTGGCTTGCTTTTTTGCCGCTTTAAAGGCTTCATTTACAGATTTATAGTGGTTGCAAAAAAGATTGTACCTTTTTGCCTGTTCAATAAAAACCAAAGGATCTAAGCCCCTTTGAATGGCTGGCGCAGCAATATAATACAAGGCATCTACAGGCAGCAAAGGTAAAATAGTATTTAAATCCTTGTCTTTCACAAAACCCAACACCATATGAAGGCGTTTGTGGGGGGTCTTTAAAAGTTGCTTTACTACTATTGAAATACCCGCTTCATTATGCGCCGTATCT
>Ga0222670_1000681_pt1 | contig 13570 bp, 16 predicted proteins | sample AntAcemetagen732_FD_181148 | JGI IMG/M metagenome (GOLD analysis project Ga0222670, IMG submission 181148) | Saline water microbial communities from Ace Lake, Antarctica - #732 | ecosystem: Environmental > Aquatic > Non-marine Saline and Alkaline > Saline | place: Antarctica: Ace Lake... | reverse complement strand
TTCATATCTTTTGGTATTTTAAGATACCCAACTCCTGACAATTGTCCTTCATGATAATGAATTGGGTTATATTCATTTTTTAATTGCCTAACTACCCATAGATTAATTATCTTAATTTCTTTAATTTTTTTTACATCAGATTTATCAAGATAAATTTTGATATTTTTTATTAACTCTTTAGATAAACTTTTATTAACTATTGTTTTAGGTATCTTAATTTCATTTTTAATTTGGCTAGCCAATTTAGAGCTATAGTCATTTTTATTGGTTAATTGATGCTTATCTACGTGGGTATTTAATATAGAAATAATTTTCTTAGATAATTTGCTTTTTCCTATAGTTGGTCCAAAAGCTCTAAATGTTTTCATATCTTAACTATAATAATTTAATACTTGTTTTATGCAAACAACTTTAGTCCCATTCGAATAGCAACAAATATGACAAGTGCTGATGTTACAAGAGCCAATATTCTTGAAGGAAAAATTTTAAGATTCAAGAAATTTCCTAATTGACCGCCTAACAAAACGAAAAGAAATAATGGCCAATAATCATAAATTCCATTTATTGTTGATGACTTTGTAAATTGACCAGCAAGTCCTGATAAAGAATTAATTAGTATAAATAATGATGCTGCTGTTGCAATGTTTTTTGCTTTATCTACTCTAATCAATAACAATATGGGACTTAAGAAAATTCCACCACCAATTCCAACTATACCAGACACAAATCCAATAGAAGCACCGATTAATAATGATAACATCTTTGGTATCTTTTTATAAACTTCAATTTTTTGATCAAAAGATTGAAATTTCATGAGAAGTAGAGATCCTGCTAGTGTCAAGACAGCAAAAAGTAAAATTTCAAAAACTTCTTTATCTATTGATAAAGATCCACCTATGAATGCAAGTGGAACAGATGAAATCAAGTATGGGGTAAGTATCTTCAAATTGATGTTTCCAGCTTTAATATAATTAATACAATTTCCTGAAACGACAATAATATTACAAAAGAGGGCAATTACAGGAAAGATCAAGTAAGGAACATCCCAAATTAATAGAAGAGCTAAATAGGTAGACCCACCACCAAATCCAACACTTGAATATAAAGTTGCTGTTAGAAGAAATAAAAATGATAATATAATCACAGTAATTATTTTAAATTTATGATTGTAAATATAGCACTTTTAACTGTTACGGACACCAGAACTTTTGAGAATGATAAGTCAGGTGCGATTTTAGTAAAAAAAATAGAAGAGGCTAAACATAAATTAATAGATAGAAAAATTTGTAAAGATAACAAAGAAGACATTATTAAAATCCTTAAAGATTGGATTAACCAATCTGAAATAGATGTCGTAATTACAACGGGTGGAACAGGACTTACAGGTCGAGATATTACACCAGAGGCAGTGAACGAGATTGCTGACAAGCATATTCCAGGTTTTGGAGAGGTGTTTAGGACAATTAGTTTAAAGACAGTTGGCACTTCTGCTATTCAATCTAGAGCTTGTGCAGTTTTAGCTAATGGTAAGTATGTGTTTGCTCTACCAGGATCTTCAGGTGGAGTCACTGATGCTTGGGATGGAATTTTAAAACATCAGTTAGATGTAAATCATAAACCTTGTAATTTTGTAGAGTTGTTTCCAAGACTTAAAGAAAAATAATTATTTTTGATATTTTTCTTTCCACTCAGGATAAGGCATACCATACACATGCTCACGTGCATCTAAGTCTGAAATTTTAATACCTTTTTTTTCAGCTTCTTCTCGATACCATTTTGACAAACAGTTTCGGCAAAAACCAGCAAGGTTCATAATATCTATATTTTGAACATCTTTTCGCCCATCTAGATGTTTGAGCAATCTTTCAAATGTAGCAGACTGTAATTCTTGTTTTTTATCTTCTCTCATAATTAAAATATTAGACACATTTCAATTAAGCACAAGATGTAGGTTGCATTCAATCTTAAGTAGAAAAATTAATGTTTAAAATATAGATATTATCATCCTTTTTTGTTTAAATATTTTATGGCTATTAAAAAAAAGTTGGCTGGTAAAAAAAAGAAAACAGCCAAAAAGTCAAAACCTAAAGTTAAAAAAAAATCTAAGATTATTAAAAAAGTTAAAAAGGGTGTGACTAAAAAGAAGTTACACAAACCAATCAAAAAAAATAAGCTTAAGAATAATAATAAGAGAGAGAGGATAAAAATGAGCACAGAAACAGTAAAAGGTGGACGATCTCCGTTACTAGATACGTCTCACTTAAAAGTCAAATTTCCATTTAAAGAAAAATATGGAAATTTTATAGGAGGAAAATTCGTTGAACCAAAATCAGGTAAATATTTTGACAACGTAAGTCCAATCAATAATGAAGTTATATGTTCTGTTCCAAGGTCAGATGCAAAAGACGTTGAGGCTGCATTAGATGCTGCACATGCTGCTTTTCCTACTTGGGGAGTTACATCAATAACTGAAAGATCTAACATGCTACTTAAAATAGCTGATGTTATTGAAAAAAATCTAGAACTATTAGCTACTGCTGAATGTTTAGATAATGGAAAACCAATTAGAGAGTGTATGGCAGCTGACTTACCATTAGTTGTTGATCATTGGAGATATTTTGCTGGAGTAATCAGAGCGGAAGAGGGCTCTGTTTCAGAGATAAGTAATAGTGAATATTCTTATCATATACCTGAACCACTTGGTGTAGTTGGTCAGATTATACCATGGAACTTTCCATTATTAATGGCAACATGGAAACTTGCACCAGCACTTGCTGCAGGTAACTGTGTAGTTTTAAAACCAGCTGAACAAACACCAGCATCAATCTTACTATTAATGGAATTGATTGGAGACTTATTACCTCCAGGAGTTGTTAATGTTGTAAGCGGTTTTGGTCTTGAAGCAGGTAAACCATTGGCATCATCTAAAAGAATCAGAAAGATAGCTTTTACGGGTGAGACAACAACTGGACGTTTGATCATGCAATATGCATCACAAAACTTAATTCCAATAACTTTAGAATTAGGTGGAAAATCTCCAAATGTTTTCTTTGAGGATGTCATGGATCAAGATGATGATTTCTTCGATAAATGTCTTGAAGGTTTTGCAATGTTTACTCTTAATCAGGGTGAAGTTTGTACTTGCCCTAGTAGAGTATTAATCCAAGAATCTATCTATGACAAATTTATGGAAAGAGCAGTTGCTAGAACGAAAGCAGTCAAGCAGGACAATCCTCTAAAAATGGAAACTATGATTGGCGCTCAAGTATCATTAGAACAAATGGAAAAAATAAAATCTTACTTAGATTTAGGTAAGAAAGAAGGTGCCAAAGTTCTATGTGGTGGTGAAGTTGCCAACTTAAACAGTGGTTTGGAAAAAGGAAATTATATCCAACCTACTATTTTTGAAGGTAATAACTCTATGAGAGTTTTCCAAGAAGAAATTTTTGGACCAGTTGTATCTGTTACTAAATTTAAAGATGAAGCTCATGCATTAGAAATAGCTAATGATACTCTTTATGGTTTAGGAGCAGGTGTTTGGACTAGAAACGGAAATATTGCTTATAGAATGGGAAGAGGAATCCAGGCAGGTAGAGTTTGGACTAACTGTTACCATGCTTATCCAGCTCATGCTGCTTTTGGAGGTTATAAACAATCTGGAATCGGTAGAGAAACACATAAAATGATGCTTAATCATTATAGACAGGTGAAAAACTTACACGTGTCGTACAGTGAAAAAAAATTAGGCTTCTTTTAACAGATATATTATGATGGCCTGTATTAAACTACAGGCCATATAACTATGAAAGTTTCAGCAACCCCTTCAGCTTTAGAACTAATTGAAGATCTTAAAAAAGATCACGGTAAAGAATTACTCTTTCACCAATCTGGTGGATGTTGTGATGGAAGTGCTCCAATGTGTTACCCTGTTAAAGAATTTTTAGTAAGTGATGACGATGTTTTAGTTGGAAAAATTGGTGGTATTCCTTTTTACATAAGTGAAACTCAACATGAAGCATGGAAAAATACAGATTTAATTATTGATTGTATTAAAGGTATGGGTGGAATGTTTTCACTTGATAATGGAACTGGAAGAAGATTTTTAACAAGATCTGAGATTTGCGTTCCTGAAAAAAAATCAATTAATTAATTAAATTTCATTTTAACTCTTAGCGTAAGTAAAATTACTATAATAATAAGATAAATTAAAGGTTCAACTGTAACTACTTTAACTAACCATAAGTAGTGAATAATTCCTAATAAAGAAATTATATAAATAAGCTTGTGTAGTTTTTTCCATTTATCTCTCAATAACCTTATCATTCGTTTAGATGAAGTAAGAGCAAGTGGCACTAATAAAAGCCAAGCTAAAAATCCAGCAAATATAAATTTTTTTTTAATAATATCATCACCTATACTAGACCAGTCAAAGCGATAATCTATTCCTACATAAGTCATCATATGTGCTGAGGCATAAAAAAAAATAAACAAGCCAAACATTCTCCTATAGCTAATCCAGAAGTTTGATTTAGTAAATTTTTGTAGAGGAGTCATTGCAAGAGTTATTATAATAAAACGAAGCGTCCATTCACCAGTTACATGTGTTATTTTTTTCACAGGTTCAGGACCTAATTGGTTAAAAGCAATTTGATAAAAAATAATTAATATTGGCAGTAAGCAAAAAAAGAAAATTGGTATTTTTATATATTTTTGCATAATTTAAAAAACCAACTAAATATTTTTAAAAATTTTTCTTTAAATCCATACCAGAGTATAAATTTGCAACTTCATCACCGTAGCCATTAAACATTTCTGTCTCAATTCTAGGAGATAAAATGCCTTCGCCTATGACACGTTCTGTTGCTTGTGACCATCTAGGATGTGAAACATTTGGGTTAACATTTGAATAAAATCCATATTCTCTTGGTGAAGATTTCATCCAAGAAGAAATGGGCATCTGTTTAACTAATTTTATTTTAACAATTGCTTTTGCACTTTTAAAGCCATACTTCCAAGGAATAAAAATTCTTAATGGAGCTCCATTTTGATTGGGCAATGCTTTTCCATAAAGCCCAGTAACAACTGTTGTTATAGGGTGCATAGCCTCATCAATTCTTAATCCTTCTCTATAGGGCCAATTTAAAACTGGATATCTTTGACCATTCATTTGTTCAGGGTCATAAACACTTTCAAATTCAACAAATTTTGCAGTATTTTTAATAGATACTTTACTAAGTAACTTACTTAGGGAAAATCCCATCCAAGGAATAACCATAGACCAACCTTCAACACATCTTAGTTTGTAAATTCTTTCTTCGGAAGGAAATAAAGAAATTATTTCTTCAGCTGAAAGTGTAATTGGATTATCCACTTCACCTTCAATAGTAACACTCCATGGTTTAGTTATAAATTCTTGTGAATTTTTAAAAGGATGTCCTTTTCCAGTTCCAAACTCATAATAGTTATTATAAGTAGTGATATCCTCATATGATGTTAGCTTACTTTTATTTTGTGAATAAGCACTGTTTAAAAATGGTATGCCACTTAAAGATAATGAACCGACACCTAGGCCAATAGATTTAATAAACTTTCTTCTTTTATTGTATATTTGTTCAGGTGTTATTTCTGAATATTTATTTTTTTTCATTTTTAATTGGATTACCTTTTAACCATTCGCTTTGTTCATCTTTATAGTGTTCTTTTTTCCATATAGGAGATCTTTTTTTAATTTCTTCAATAATATATCTAGATAGTACATAAGCTTCATCTCTGTGTTTACAGGCAACTGCGATAATAATACTAGTTTCACCTAGTCCTACGTAACCTTTAATATGCTCAATAAAGACAGCTTTATCTATAATTTTTAGTTTTTCTGCCGTCTCTTTATATATTTCTTCAAAACTTTTTAATACTAGCTCGTCATGACTGTCATAAGTTATTCCAACAACTTCTTTATTTTCATTAATATTTCTGACTGTGCCGTTAAAGATAATTGATGCACCATATGAGGAAGATTTTATAAAAGTTTCTGCTACAGAAGTTTTTATTTTATCTTTTTCAATGTCTATAATTTTTATATGAAGCATCAACCACCACCTATTGGAGGTATTATTGAAATTTTTTGATCTTTTATAATTTTAAAGTTATCATTAACAATATTATTATCTTCTGAGCAAAAAACAGAGTTTTTTACAATTTTTACAAAGCTGTCATTGCCCTTAAAGTTTTTTTCTAAATAATAAATTATTTCTTTCCTAAAATCTTTAATTTCTATCTTTTGTTTAATGTCGAATTCTAAGAATTCTTTATTACTAAAATCTCTACTTGCACCAAATAGTTCAAGTTTAATTTTCATGATTAAAAAATATCTTTTAAAAACTCTGGTAGTCCATCAGGATTGATCCATAGACCACTTTTCCCACCTTCTTTAATTAACAATCTAACATTATCAATTCTAAGATGCGGGTTTACAATTTTACTAAGATCATAGATTGTAATTAATGCAGTATTAACACCCATAATAGCTTCCATTTCAACACCAGTTTTTGCAACAGCTGACACAACACAAAAAACTTCTAAAGAGCTATCATCTTCATGCATAATAATATTTGTTGCAGTATGATCTATTGGAAGTGGGTGACATAATGGAATTAATTCACTTGTTTTTTTAACCCCTAGAACGGCAGATACTTCAGCCAATGTAACAGGGTCACCTTTAGGCATTTCTTTATTTTTAATTAGCTCAAAAACTTCTTTTCCAACATAAATTTTCCCAGAAGCTAATGCCCTTCTAAATGTTTCTTTTTTTGATGAAACATCAATCATGTTAAATGAGTTTTTTTTAAAAATTTCCTTAGCCCAATCTTTTAATTTTTCTTCGTTTATCACTTTTAAGTTTGCCATTTATCCTCCAGTACTTGATAAATTTGGAGTAATTCCAGTATCTCCAAGTTCTAAATAATGTGACTCTTTTTTAAGATGCAATTGTTTTATGATAAGATCAACAAGCTCATCTTTTTGAGCATCGTTTTGTAATAGATGTCTAATGCTAATTCCTGTATTACCAAACAAACATAATCTTAAATCACCCCTAGATGTAATTCTTAATCTGTTACATGTTTGACAAAAATCTTTAGTATAAGGAGCAATTAATCCAAATTTACCCTCATATTCAGGATGTATAAAGTTTAATGAAGGACCAGCATCTTTACCAAATGTTTGAGATATCCAATTATTTTTTTCTAAATAGTCTTTGAATATTTTTGAAGAAACATGGTTTTTCTTGAAATACTCTAAATTATCACCAGTTTGCATCAATTCTATAAATCTAAAGTCAATTTTGTTTTTTTTTATAAAGTTTCCAAATTTTTCAAATTCTTCATAGGTATCATTAATACCTTTGAGTAAAACGGCATTAACTTTTATATTTTTAAAATCTAGTTTTTGTAAAATCTTTACACCTTCTAAAATTTCATTAAGCCTGTCATGTCCTGTTAATTTTTTAAAAGTTTCTCTATTTAAACTGTCAATACTAATATTTATTCCATCCAAACCAGCTTCAAATAATTGTTTTGCAATTTTATCCAAACGATAACCATTAGTTGTCATCGTTACCTTCGGTATATTGGAATTTTGCTTCATATCTTTAAGGATATCAAAAAAATCTTTTCTAACAGTTGGCTCTCCACCAGTTAATCTAATTTTACAAACACCCAATTCAGATAAAGCTTTTGTTAATCTTGAAATTTCTTGAGCGGACATAAAACTTCTAGTGTCTCCAGGTGTTTTTTTGTAACCTTGGGGTAAACAATAGGTACAACTGTAATTACACACATCTGTAATTGATAATCTTATATAGGGGAATTTTCTTCCAAAAGTATCTGTAAGATTATTCATCAAACTATTTTATATTATTTATTTATATTAATCATGATTATTTGAAGCTAGTTAACTTCCAGCTCTTCCATACTGGAAGATATTTTTTATTTTCCTGGTTCTTTATATCCAGAAGCCATTTTGTTTGCAATTTTTGCAACTGCATTTAAGTCAATAACTTCATGAATAGAAAAATCTGTAACAGCACCACTAGATACAGCTACCATTCCTGATGCAGATGCTTGTTCAAAAGTGCCCTCTACTTCAACCATAAAATCATACTTTCCTCTTAGACCAGCATAGGCAGTAAGCTTTGCTCCAGCTGCTTTACAAAGTGCTGTTGTTGCAACTTTTCTGTCAGTATCTGGATTATTTACAAACCCACCAAGACCTTTAGCAGTGTAACACCCCATAATTATAAATTTAGCCATTGTTATCTCCTTTATTGATTTGTAACATTAAAACATATTTGCTAAAAATTGGGACAAATATTTTTAAAAATCAACTTAAGGTTCAGCTAATTATGTATGAAAAATTTGGACAATTTATTGACGGTAGTTGGTCTCCGTCATCAAATAAAGAAACTTATGAGGTTATCAATCCTGCAACAGAAGAAGTTTTAGGACATGCATCAAAAGCTACACCTGAAGATGTTGATAGAGCCTTAAAGTCTGCAGAAAAAGGATTAGCTGTTTGGAAAAAAATAACCCCATGGGAAAGATCTTATATTTTAAGACGTATAGCAGATAAACTTCGAGAAAAAAAAGATGTGTTAGCTAAATGGATGACTTTAGAAAATGGAAAACCTTTAGCAGAAGGTGTTGGTGAAACAAATGGAGCAGCAGATATTTTTGAATGGAATGCCGAAGAGACAAAAAGAATTTTTGGTCAAACTATTGAAAGTAGGTTTGAAGACACAAGAGTACATGTTTACTATCAACCCGTTGGAGTTGTAGCAGCGTTATCACCTTGGAACTTTCCACTTATTTTAGCGGCTAGAAAAATATCAACTGCACTTGCTGCAGGCTGTTCGGTAATTATCAAACCTGATACAATTACTCCCGGTGTAGTAATGGAGTTAGTAGATATTTGTAGAGAATGCGGTGTTCCACCGGGAGCGGTTAATCTTTTATCAGGTGACCCTCCAGCGATAGCTTCTCAATTAATTCAATCAGATGTAATAAAAAAGATTTCCATTACTGGATCATTAAGAGTTGGGAAATTAATTTTAAAACAAGCTGCAGATAAAGTTCAAAGAGTAACGATGGAATTAAGTGGTCATTCTCCTTTTATAGTTTTTGATGATGCTGATGTTAAAAAAGCAGCTGATATGGCTATTGCTGCAAAATTTAGAAATAATGGACAAGTTTGTATTTCTCCTAATAGATTTTATATTCATGAAAATAAAAAAGAAGAATTTATAAATTTATTTATCGAAAAAACTAAAAAGTTAAAAATTGGAAATGGAATGGATCCCGATACTCAATTAGGTCCACTTACAACTCAAAAAAGATTAAATGAAGTTGAGGAATTAGTTGAAAAAACAAAGCAAGAAGGAGCTAAAGTTTTATTAGGTGGAAAAAGACCAGCAGGCTTTAATAAAGGTTTTTATTATGAACCAACAATTTTTGATGATGTGAAAGATGACTTTACCATTATGAAACAAGAACCATTTGGACCATTAGTTCCGATGTTATCATTTAAATCTTTTGATGAAGTTATTGAAAGAGCTAATGATAATGATCTTGGTTTATGTAGTTATGTTTGTACTAATTCTATGGAAACAGCCCATCTTGCATCCGAAAAATTAGAAACAGGATCTGTAGCAGTTAATACAGGTGTTGTTGCAATTGCTGAGGCACCATTTGGGGGAATAAAACAGAGTGGATACGGTAGAGAAGGTGGATCAATGGCAATTAAAGATTACCTTAATGTCAAGTACACTCATATGGGTATCAAAGGTTAACATATGAATAGTTATAATTTAAAAGACAGAAGAGCAATAGTAACGGGTGGGGCCCAAGGTTTTGGTTTTGCTATTACAAAAAGATTTCTAGAATCTGGTGCTGAAGTTATAATTTGGGATATTGACCAAAAAGCTATAGATGAAGCTTTAAAAGAACTTTCATTAGAAAAATGTAGCTATCAAATAGTTGATGTCACTAACTTTGATGATATTACAAAAAATATTGAACTAAGCACTAAAGAAAAAAATATTGATATTTTTGTTAATAATGCGGGTATGGCAGGTAAAAATACTCAAGTATGGAATTATCCAAATGATGAATGGTTAAAAGTAATGAATTTAGATTTAAATTCTGTTTTCTATTGTTGTAAAGCAATAGTACCTCACATGATTAAAAATAATTATGGAAGAATAGTAAATATTGCATCTATTGCAGGAAAAGAAGGAAACCCAAATGCTAGTGCATATAGTACCGCAAAAGCAGGTGTTATAGGACTTACAAAATCGTTAGGTAAAGAATTAGCTGATAAAAATATTGCTGTTAATGCTGTAACGCCAGCAGCAGCTAAGACTAGAATTTTTGATCAAATGACTGAGGAACATATAAATTATATGTTATCCAAAATACCAAGAAATAGATTTGCCAAAGTTGATGAGTTAGCATCCCTAGTTACCTGGTTAGCTGCAGAAGAGAATTCTTTTTCAACAGCTGCAGTTTTTGATTTAAGTGGTGGAAGAGCAACTTATTAAGTTATGCAAATTGGATTTGACGTTGGTGCCACAAAAATAGAAAGTGTCATTTTAAAAGATAATGGTGAAGAAGTTGATAGAAGTAGAAGAGACTGTCCAAAAGATTACATTTCAATAGTTCAAACCATAAAAGATGTTGTAGTTAAGCTAGAAAAAAAACATAATAAAACATTACCAGTTGGTGTATGTCATCCAGGCGTTCATTCTCCACAAACAGGACTAGTTAAAAATGCGCCTAACTGTGTTTGGATTGAAAAACAACCTTTTCAAAAAAGTCTTCGTGAAGCTCTAAATAGAGAAGTTTTTTGTGAAAATGATGGAAATTGTTTTGCATTATCTGAAGCAATAGATGGTGCTGGTAAACATTATAAAATTGTATACGGAATTATTCTTGGATCTGGTGCGGGAGGTGGATTGGCTATAGATAAACAGATTGTTTCAGGACCTAATGGTGTTGCTGGGGAATGGGGTCATAATCAGCTACCGTTTATGGCTGCCCAAAAAGAGGAGCTTAAGACATTAAATCTAAGAGATGCAGAGGTTGAAAGTTTTGTATCAGGGTTAGGGTTGGCTAAAAGATTTAATAAAAAGTATAAAAAAAATTTGAAAGCTAATGAAATATTTGAACTCTATAGAAGACATGAACTAGATGCAGAAAAAATGATAGAGGAATTTAAGACTAATCTTGCAATGTCTTTGGCCACTATAGTTAATATTCTTGACCCAGATGTTTTTATATTTGGTGGTGGTGTTACAAATGAAATAGATTTTTTTGATGAGATAGAAAACTTAACTAAAAAATATGTTATAGGCAAAGAATATGAAGGTGTTTTCTTAAAACCCAAATATGGAGATGCCAGTGGCGTTAGGGGTGCGGCAAGATTAGGTAGAAACTCAAGCTATTAAATTTTCATATCTATCAAAAAGTGAAAAAATTTTTTTTATAAAATTTTTTATTCAAATAAAACATAGTTTAATTTAAAAATAATTAAATCAATCTTAGGTTGTAGAAAAAGTTTTTTGTTTAGGTTTTTTTATTTTCTTTATAAGTTAGTTTTTTAAATTAATTAATCGATTAATTATATTAACTAAAAAGAGGAAAATAAAATGAAAATGAAGAAACTGATAGTTGCTTTAATAGCTCTAGCTCTTACTCCAAGTGTTTCATTTGCAGCACCTAAGGCTGAGGTATTGCACTGGTGGACAGGTGGTGGTGAAGCAAAAGCTTTAAAAGTATTACAAGATGATTTTGCTGCACAAAATGGAGTTTGGTTAGATATGCCTGTTTCTGGTGGTGGTGGAGATGCAGCAATGCAAACACTAAAAGCTAGAATAGTTGCTAACGATGCACCAGCAGCAGCTCAAATTAAAGGTCCTACAATTCAAGAGTACGATGAAGAGGGTGTAGTTGCACCTTACAACATTGATGCTGTTGCAAAAAAAGAGGGTTGGGACAATCTTTTGAGCAAGCAAGTTGCTAGTCATATGAAATGTGATGATGGTAAAGCGTATTGTGCTGCACCTGTAAACATTCACAGAATTGACTGGATCTGGGCTAATAAAAAAGTTCTAGATTCTAATGGTATTAAAATGCCTTCTACTTGGGCAGAGTTTAATACTGCTGCAGATAAACTACAAGCAAATGGAATTATTCCTTTAGCTCATGGTAGTCAACCTTGGCAAGATGCAACAGTATTTGAGGCTGTAGCTCTTGGTGTTGGTGGTAATGATTTCTACAGAAAAGCTTTTGTAGATTTAGATGCTGCTACGTTAGGTGGATCAACTATGACTAAAGTGTTTGACCAAATGAGAAAACTTAAAGGTTACACTGATGCTGGTTCTCCAGGAAGAGACTGGAACATAGCTACTGGTATGGTAATGGAAGGCAAAGCTGCTTTTCAAATCATGGGTGACTGGGCAAAAGGTGAGTTTTCTGCTAACAACCAGGCGCCAGGAAAAGATTATATCTGTGCACCAACTCCATCTAATAATGGATATCTTTACAATGTAGATTCATTTATTTTCTTCAAAGTAAAAGGTAAAGAAAAAGTTGAAGGTCAAAAACTACTTGCTAGCTTAATGATGGGAAAAAACTTCCAAAAAGTTTTCAACATCTACAAAGGTTCAATACCTGCAAGGTTAGACGTTTCTATGGATGAGTTTGATATGTGTGCTAAAAAATCAAACACAGACTTAAAAACTGCTGCTTCTAAAGGTGGACTACTACCAAGTTTTGCTCACGGTATGGCATTAAAACTTGCACAAAAAGGTGCAATTCAAGATGTAGTTACAGAGCATTTCAATTCAAATATGTCTTCATCTGACGCTGCAAAAAAATTAGCAGCTGCAGTTAAGGCTTCACTATAATAAAAAAAGTACGTTAAAATCTGTGCTTTCATGAAAATGATAGCGCAGATTTAATTATAAAATATGTTCTGGCTAAAAAAAAATTTACCTAAATTAGTTTTAACTCCATCACTTGGAATTTTGTCTTGGTTTGTCTATGGCTTCATTTTTTGGACAATTTATATTTCTTTTACAAAATCTAAGATGTTACCAAGGTATGAAATTTGGGGAATAGATCAGTACATTAGACTATGGAATATGCCAAGATGGCATGTAGCAGTTGAAAATTTACTAATATTTACAGTGTTATTTATTATTATATGTATTGCAATTGGAATTCTTCTTTCAATTTTATTAGATCAAAAGATTAGAGCTGAAGGTTTTTTAAGAACAATTTATTTATACCCTATGGCTTTATCATTTATAGTAACGGGTACTGCTTGGAAATGGGTTCTAAATCCAACACTAGGCATTGAAAAATTTGCCCATGATATGGGTTTTGAGACCTTTAAATTTGATTGGTTGGTGACACCTGAGATGTCAATATACACAATAGTAATAGCCGGTGTATGGCAATCATCTGGATTTATAATGGCAATTTTTTTAGCAGGTCTAAGATCGGTTGATGATGAA
>Ga0222670_1000677_pt1 | contig 13624 bp, 25 predicted proteins | sample AntAcemetagen732_FD_181148 | JGI IMG/M metagenome (GOLD analysis project Ga0222670, IMG submission 181148) | Saline water microbial communities from Ace Lake, Antarctica - #732 | ecosystem: Environmental > Aquatic > Non-marine Saline and Alkaline > Saline | place: Antarctica: Ace Lake... | reverse complement strand
GGCACGGTTCCAACAACGGCAGATCCTGCTAGCTTTGATGCGCGAGCCGATACATTGCTTGGCACAGCTTTACCGGCTTTCAGGGATGCTTTAAATATTTTTGCAACACAGGCAAACGCCTTTGAGGTTGCAGGCACATTGTCTGAAGTTCAAGACACAAGCACAACCAGCATTGCAATAGGCACTGGCGAGAAGGTCTTTACCATCACGGCGGGCAAGTCTTTTGTTGCAGGCATGACAGTGCTAATAGCCGACGCAGCGGCTCCGTCCACAAACGCAATGCTTGGAATTGTTGACAGCTACTCAGGAACTACGCTCACCATGAGTATTGGCTCTATTTTGGGTAATGGAACAAAAACATCTTGGGTAATATCTCAATCAGCACCGGGCGGGGCAACACTTTCCAGTAACACCTTTACAGGTTTGCAAAACTTTAAAGCGGGAGCTGATATCGCCTCCGCTACGGCAATAGATTTAACAGCAGCAACCGGCAACACGATAGCAATCACAGGCACAACTGAAACGACTAGCCTGACAATGACCGCAGGCCAGCAGATGCTTTTGCTACCCTCTGGCGCATGGCCTATGACTTTTAACTCCACCACAATGAATATAAACGGCGACGTTGACTATACATGTGCGGCGGGTGACAGGGTTTGGGCGGCAAAAGACTTGGCGGGGGTTATTAGAATTACGGTAATTAAGCAGGATGGCACTTCCGTGGTTGCGGCAGGTGTCTCGTCTCTTAATATTGCAAAGCTACAAGTGTCAAACTGGGCCACAAGGACGAGCGCGACAGATAATGGCTGGAATTCAATTGCGTGGAACGGCACAGTGTTCGCTGCTGTTGCCGGAAACGGGGCTGTCGGCGTTAATGTAATGACATCGCCAGATGGGACAACATGGACTAGCCGCACATCTGCGTCTGCGGAGAACTGGTTTGGAATAGCATGGAGCGGTACGGTATTTGCTGCCGTTGCTGCCTCTGGTGCAGTTATGACGTCGCCAGATGGGATCACATGGACCGGCAGAACGTCGGCAACATCAGAAATTTGCAGGGCAATAGCGTGGAACGGCACAGTGTTCGCGGCTGTAACGTCAGGAGGAACAGGCAACCGTGTAATGACCTCTCCAGATGGTACGACGTGGACTCTAAGGACAAGCGCGGCAGATAATTCATGGGAAGCAATAGCGTGGAATGGAACAGTGTTCGCTGCGGTTGCTACTTCGGGCACAGGCAACAGAGTTATGACATCCCCTGACGGGATAACGTGGACTATCAGGACATCTGCCGAGGATGTTGCTTGGGGAGGCATCGCGTGGAACGGCACAGTGTTCGCTGCTGTGGCTACTTCGGGCACGGGGGTTATGACGTCTCCCGATGGTATCACATGGACTAGCCGCACAGCGTCAGACTCTAGCGCATGGAAGGCAATAGCGTGGAACGGAGCGGTGTTTGTGGCAACTTCACGAGCAACAGGGGACAGAGTAATGTACTCCGAAGACGGTATAACATGGGCGAGCGCAAGCTCATCAGACAACACCTTATCTTGGGGCGCTCTAGCTTGGAACGGGTTGGGAACCGGCACAACCCTGCTTACACCGGCATCGGGCACAGGCACAGTATTCGCAGCTGTGTCTTCAACCGGAACGGGCAACAGGGTAATGACCTCTCTGTTTTACAAACAATAGGAACTAAATAATGTCTAAGAATTGGATAACACCAGAAGGGAAGTATGTCTCAGGTTATAGGTCTAATATAGCGCCACAAAACGCCATTGAAGTTCCTACAGCGCCCGAGTCTGATACCGATATATGGGACGGAGTGAAATGGAACGCAGACCCAGTTATAAAGGCCGAGCAAGAAAAAGAGGCATCCAAACAAACCGGCATAGAGATACTAGGCGTGATGTGTTCGGCCACTAAAGCCGATCAAATGGGCTTAACTGCCGTAGGCTTGGATTACTCCATGACCACAGCGAGAGGCGGCACATTCGCAGACACTAAGTTTAACTTCGGCAACGGAAATACTTTGGTCATTACCGTAGATAACTTTTCTGCAATTTACGATTTATGGGTTCCGTTTAGACGGTCTTTTTTTGTGCCTGATTAGCTTCGGGACTTTCTCGGAGCCTATTGGTTGTTGCGGCTAAGGTTTTAGCTAATTTGAACAACTGCCATTAGTATTAAAATTGCAAGCAATTGAAATCTATAAGTAACGGGCTAGACTGTGACTCCGGTGGTCGATCCTTTGAATCACTTATGGCTATTAATGTAGTCGCCAAGCGCATTTGGATATCTGGGCTTGACTGGCTTTTCTTTGGGTAAGGGGAATTCAAAACATGCCGCAGGAGTAAACCACTCGCCCTTATGGTGATATCTGCTTAGCGCGTTGTGTATGTTTCTTTCGACATGAAAGGCGTCCTTAGCAGAGGGCAGGGCAAAAACATGATCCAGGGTTACCGGGTATGGATTGCAGACAGATATTGTCCCAAGCCTAGAATCTACATCTTCGGAGACGCCGATCTTAATAAATCCTTCGCAGCGGATTAGGTAAATAAAGCCTTTAGAGAAGTCGGCAAACTGCGGCCACATCCATCCCCATCTTTTATCAAAAACTAACTCGGAGCCTTCGAGCGCTTCGGTGACCTTGTTCATGTTATCTCCTTCGGGACTTTTTCGGGACCTATTAGTGATAAATAGTGACCGGTAGTGCAAATAGCTAGTGAGCGCCCGATTATGGTTAATTTTTTGTTTTAAGATAATTCGCCTGTAAGCCACTAATGACGGGGCTTAAAGATTAGTATACACTTAAAACTTCTATACGCGCCCATAGCTCAGCTGGATAGAGTAACTGGCTTCGAACCAGTTTATTCGAACCCCAAGAGCTACGTGTCACGCGGTCTGCTTCAACTTTATCAAGCTCAGTTCGGGAGATTTTCGGGACTTGCACAGTTTTTGAACCGCTTGCAAAAGCTCCTTGACCTCTGGAATTGAGTAATGAGTAGTAATATCGCCGCTCTTATGGCCCATCAAAGCTTTGCGGGTTTCTGGGCCTACTCCAGCGGCTCGCAGTCTTCTACTAAACGTATGGCGTAAGTTGTGAACCCCTCGCTTGAATCCCTTTACAGGTAAGCCAGAACGCTCCCATGCCCTTTGCCATCCAGTGTTGGTCATTCGAGATATCCGGTCACGATTAGTGCTTCCTCTTAATGGTAATTCACAAGTGAACACATAGCGTGAATGAACGTCTCTCTGACTGTCTACAACGGATTTGGCGATATCATTAAGCACTAACAATCTATCCTCCTCCTCGCCTAGCTCAGCCTTCCTGAACTCCCCTGGTATGATAAAGATTCTACCCTCTAAATCTGGGTATTCGCTTTGCCACTCCCAGGACCATTCTAATGCACACAACTCCTGATCCCTTAATCCGGTATTCACGTCGAACAAAGCCATCCTTTCAAGGTGTGGCGCTAACTCCTTAAATAGCAAGCTCTGCTCTTTCCAGTCTAATGGATAGGGTTTCTGCGAGTCATACTCAGGAATCATTGAGATCATTGGCGATGTTTCTAACCAATATAACTTACTCGGCAATTTCCACTTTCTCGCACTCAAATTGACTATCAATCTAACCACTTCAAGCGCTTTGTTGATTGTGGAACCGCGCCGTCCCAATGACTTCCTGTGGTCTATAAATGGCTTTAAGGCATCATCATCTATCTGATTAAGCAAAAGATCACCAATAAACGGGTCCATCTGCTCTAAGTGCCTAAGCTCATCTATAATCGACTTCTTGTATCCAAACTCCTCAAGGTATCGTGCTGCGGCTTCCCGCCAAATAATATCCGGCCTGCCGTTTAGCGACTTCTTAAAAGATAAAACTCTTCTCTCTAAAAACTCTATAGCCTCTTCGAGCGAATCAGTTTCGCAACTTTCGCAAAGTCGGTAGCCTTTGATAACCTTGTCAATCTGCCAGATACCACCTTTTTTGGTAAGTCCTGACGGTTTTGGCTGTCCCATGATTTCAGTTCCTTCTTGGGAGGACACCCACTAGCTGCCTTGATAGTATCTGCTAAAGCACAGAGTTCAAAGTAGCAGTAGACGCTTTTTTGTTTGCCCCTGACAATAACAGTCAGATACGGCTTAGCATCTATCAGCCATTCATTCCTATTCATAGCGAGGAATTGCATGGCGTCTTGTCTGTTCAAAAGTCGTTGCGGGGCGTTCGTTTTAGTTACCGTTATGGCTTATCACCTATAGGGTTAATGGCTGGCTTGTAAAATCTTAACGCTGCCTTGGCTGTAACTAATCGCTTTTTCCAGTTGGCTGAAGGCGGGAAACTCTTTCTGCACATCCCTTCGTAATCTTTAAGCACCCAATCAAGCGCAATATACAAATCGTTAGCGTTTGACTCCACAGCGAGCAGGCGGGCTACCTCGTCTTCTTTGTCTGCTACGGCATCCCTATAAAACTTTATCTGGGCTTGATCGTTTCCTATTACGTTCCCCATTTCTGCTATGGTGGCTTCATGTGCCATAATCGTGCTGTAAGCAAATTTAAGTTTTCCTGTTGGTTTATTCACCCTGCACCTCCAGTGCTTTTGTTAGTTCGTCAGATATAAGGGCATCGCGCATGGCGTAAACCCCTGTCCAAAACAACTCAGACTCAAAACGGCCTTTTAGCTTACTAGGAACCTTAACTGTCTCTGCTAAAGCAACGTAGTTTGGCACTTCTTTCATCGGCTCACGCGATATGGTTACTGTGGGCGGCTTGGGAATATCATCAAAAACATTCAAACATTCTTGGCAGTAGCCAATAGAAACAGCCTGATTGTTACAGATTGGCGACATGCAATTGTTATCACTCATTAGCTTCGGCCTCAATTAACTCGAGTTTAGTTGTGCTCGTTATCTCCACAGGTTTTTGTCTCTCTACTTTTGCTTTCCTGCCCTCTTTACACCAAGGACAAGAACCGTGGCTTCTGCAACTAGCGTCAACAGCTTTGCTTCCGGTATATGGCTTGCGTTTAGTTCTTGCCATTATCTTTCCTATAAGGCTTAGAAGGAATGTCACTCTTCGTTCTCATGTAGATTTTCTCGGTGGTATTGCCTTCGCCGGTGACATAATCGAGCTTGACCAGGTTCCTCAAAAGCGTGAGCCCTTTCTGCTTTCCAAATCCGGCAACCTTGGCAATTCGTGCGCTCTTCATTGGCATGGTCATAGCCTTGAGATAATCGATGTGCTCTTGCGTCATTTGCTCTTCAATGTTTCTGCTCATGCTCTAAATCCTTTGGATTAAATGGTGGTAAAGCATTAAATCTGCTTAAGAGATTGAAAGAATCCCGATTATTCCCATGTTAAAAAGTATGAAAACAGCTCCTTAATATCTTTATAATAAAACCAACCTCTTAAACCTATCTCGCAAGTTGTATTCCATCTTTTTGTTACAGGTATGATCTCCACATATTTCCTTTTGTGGTGAAATCTAATTGCGTAGTATTTAGGGTGCGTTATTAACCAAGGCTTTTTCCCCTGCCTTTTCAAGTACCCAAAGGCGAATTTGGTTTCTTTGCATTCAATGTTTGAGCAGCTTTTCCTAAACTTAATGACTCTTTTCATTTTTTACCCGCAGAGCCATGATCGGTAACAGGAGATTGGTTCCATTCCACCATGACGCGGTTAATAGCCTCTATTAGCCCTGATTGATTCGTGAAGCCATTATCATCTGCCGCACGCTTAAACCTCTTAGCGTCCTGCTTGCTCAGCTTGACAGTAAGGAAGCTAAACTCAGTTTTTAATACCGGCTCTTGTGGAAGTTTGTAAAGACTCCATAAATGCTGTGGAGTGTCCTGGTAAAACCGATTCTTTAATAGCACTGGGGGGCGCATACAGCCGATCATGTAGCCAAGAAAATACAATTTTCTATTAGCTGCGTTAGCTTCTCGAGAGATGTTATCTACTGCAACTGCGCTATAGACATCTGCCGTCGGTGCGTGGGGGTTTTCCCCTAGATACTCGACTAATCTTTGCGCCATAGGTCTTGATTTAGGGATAGCTTCTATCAAGGGTGCTAGTTCTTCTGGGTTAAATACTGCTATCGTCATATTACCAGTAGCGGCGCTTGCTTCTTGTAGTAATTCATTCATCGCTCGTTACCTCTGTAGTCTTCACAATTTCTGGCGTCAGATAATTCCTGACAAACCGCGTCTGATATCTCTTCAAGATTCACGCTTTCGGCAAGCTCTATACCGTCAAGCATCACACTGGTAATTGTTATTTCAAACGGCTCCTCTGGCTCAAGGTGCGTAGCTTTTCGAAATGGCTGAACGTCATAATCAACATCGACTTCTATTTCTATGTGCGTTTTTCTGCTCATGCGGCTTGCTCCTTTTGAAGCTGAGATATGAAATTGGAAACCTCTGAGTCACAGTTGCTTAATAACCAATCTGTTACCTCTTGCGCCAAGCCCTCTAAGACTTCCCACGCCGCGAAATCATCTTGTGATGCCATCGCCTCAGTGACTACGATCTCAATGTCCTTGAGCTTGCTATGGCCTTCCTGCTGTAGCTTAGAAACTATGCTTTTAAATTTTGTGATAGTTCCTTTTTCAAACGAGTTATAAAGATTTGTTTGAATGCCTTGGTCGATGCTTGTTAAAAAACAGTGCATACCAATAGCGTCAGAATTAGTTATCAAACTATCAAAATACTTTTTCTGATCTTCGGTGTAATGGCTGATTTCAGGGGAGGTTATAAGCGGCTCGAATTGCTCATTCTGATTTGATAATTCAATTGCTTGAGCCATGCGATCCAGCTTTTCAGTTTTCGGCCAAGTCTTAAATGCTTGACGGATAACTGTTTTCAATGCCATTTGGATGTAGTCTGAAATCCACGGGCCCATTTTCTTCTTGCCAGACTCAGAGCGCATCATAATCGCGTCAGTTTCGACCTTGCTCATTTCATTTGTGAGGTAAGCCCCGGTAACGGTCTTGGCAACACAATAGAAGCCAACTACTGCGCCACGGTCTTTAAATGCGTTAAAGGTATGGCTAGGCTTATCGTCAACACCGTTATTCGTGTAAACGTCTTCAGCGTAAACAGCCTTAGCTTGAACAAACTCTAAAGTACCTGACTGGATAGCGAGGTCGCACATGCCCATGTAAGAAGGGTCGAGGCAAATCTTTCCACCTCTAGGCACTAAGTATGCTTGCTTCTTTGCGGGGTTCAGAGACAGCCCTATAGACGCCACGTTCGACATTGCATGGAGCAGCGACAACGGATTTCCTCTTGCCACCTTTTCAAGATAAGAGTTTGCAGCAAATAGTTGAAGTGCATAACTTTGTTCCTGATCGAACAATATCCCTACAGGCGCATTCACAAACTTTGGTTCAGCCTTTTGTAAAAACTCGACTAATTCATTCATCGTTCTTTCTCCAATCTCGTTGCTCAATTTGCTGTAAAAATCCAGACTCAAGAATTGGCGCGCCGAATAGCTTGTCTAATGGCGTGCAGCCTTTCATAAGATCAGCCGTTTTTTGTCTAGCCTCAAACAAATTCTTAGCGTTAATAATCTCGTGCTCGAATTCTTCAGCTAGGATCTTGTCAGCTATTCTTGAAGCCTGGTGCTGGCCCCTGAAGGGCAATACTTTATTGCTCATTAGATTTCTCCAGCGATATGCTTTCTAACGCTTCTTGCGCTCCTTTGAATTGAGGCATTCCAGATGATTCGCCGTAGTAATGCTTACCGCAAAAAGAAATTAACTCGTCAATATTTCTTCTGCTCATGGCTGGCAAAATCTCAACCCCAAAAGCTCTGACAGAATCAATAATTATTTCACCGCCAAGCTCTTTGTAACTAATCCACTGATACACTTCGGTCAATCTTTGAATAGTCGTACTCATGTCCTCGCTCCCAATGCGTCGTTATGCGCTCGTGTAAATTCTCGGATAGATTCTTTCTTAACCGTGTTGATATGCTCTTGATTCGGATTGACCGCTATCAATCGAACAGCTCTGTCTAGCTCTTGGTCTTCTTTGATTTTCCACTGATCGGGATAGTTGGTTTCCGCGTAAAACTCAACCATTCTTAATGTGCATTGAGCCAGTTGTTTCATAAGGATTTCATAGCTCTTGTTTCCAGCTTCGGACACCTTAATCGCAGTCTTTGCTAGGTCGGCCAAATCTCGATCACTTGCTTCGCTAATCGCTAAACCAACAAAGTCAGATTTGGTATATTTCATTTGCTTCGAATGAGACTCAGATAGAAACTTTTGTACTGCGTGATTCATGCTCATAGTGAAAGTCCTATATTGGCAATGATGTAAAAGGAAACCGGCAGGCAAATCGCGCCGATAATTTGAATGTACCAAGGCTCGGAATCTGCCTTCAGGTCTGCGATTATTTGGCTAATCATTTGCTGCTCCAATTAGAAACCTGCGAGTTGCTTTTGCCGTGAGTGGCAATACGTGAGTTGCTTCTATCTCGAATAGTCCAGATATGGGCGTTATGTTCAGGGCTCCACTTGACGCTCTCGCCGCGATTTCTGAGAGTGTTCTTGCGCTTGGTGTCTCTGACTATTCGGGTGTCTTTGATGGCGTTCATGCCGAAGCTCCTGAAATGAATTTCACTTGGTAGGAAATAGCAGGGCGTCTAGAGGTTGTCCTGCGAGTAGTTGGCCTAGCGGGGGTGATTGATCCTGATAGAACAGAACAGGCTACCAGCGCAATTACACCGGCCTTAGATAGCTTGTAGATGGCTTCTTTGATGGTGAGCGAGCCAGTCTTGAAAATTACTGAGTTGCGAGTCTGCTTGATGGCCTGAGTTGAGACGCCATACTTATTTGCAACTTCTTGACCCGTCATGGTGATCGAATCTTTGACCCTGCTGATCTCTGAATTTGTAAGTTTTCGCTCGTTCACTTTGTTCACCGTTTTGATTTGGTATGCGGTTATATTAACCAAAGGTTTATAATAAGTAAACACTTCTGGTGAATATATTTATTCTAGGCGAAAAAAAAGCCCCGAAGGGCTTGTGGTTTAGTCTTGCTTTAGCGTATCTGCGAGAATCTGACGCTGCCATTGTCCAAGACAGACCCATTAGGATCTCTAATTGTAACAGTGCCGTTTAGGGCGCTGTCCAGATCCATATCAAAAGTGCTCGACCCTACTCTGACATTGCATATGACCCCGCCGGCCGCTGTTGCAAAACAGGTTCCCGTCGCCGGCCTTGAGTCTCCTGTTTCGGCGCTCACAATTACCCCGTTAGCCCTCACAAATCTTGGGGTTACGCCAAGATCTAGGCGCAGGGAAGAAAAAGACTCTCCAAAAATTGAGATGCCAATTAAATTAAGGTCTATCTGGAACTCTTGAGCGGAAACATTGACAGACATAAGCGTGCAAAATAAAAGTAATAACTTCTTCATTTTTGTGTATTCCTTAGTCTTTGATAGATAAACAAGCATTAAAAATTTAAGATATTAGCGCGATAAATTGCCTATTAGTCCCGCGCAGCAGCGTTCTTCATCGTCTTCTCCTTGGTGTAAAGTGTCCGTCAGCTACCCCGCATATCACAGAGTCTTTCGGTATTTTAATAATGGGCTCGGGCCAATCAGGATTGATCGCCGCAAGGTACATCCCGTCATTTGTTATTTGTAGCGTTTTAAAGGTCACGCTCCCGTCCGGGGTACGCACCACAACATCATCACCATGTTTAGCCTCTATATCTGGCTCGAACTTAACCTGGCTCTTGTCTGGATAACCTTCTCCAGTTCGGGGGTTGAACATTGAAACCCCCTCAATACGAAGGACGTAAGCCCTTTCTCCTGCCTCAAAAGGCCAGTCTATCCACTCTTCGGCGTCTTCTACTGCGTACGGGTCCATCAATTCATCCCAAGTTCCGGCACAAACAAAAGAGATTAACGGGATTCTTCTTAAATTTCTATCCTGAAATGTAACATTGGGGTGACCAATAGTGTCAATGTTGTGACAGTCGGCCAATCCATTCATTAGCCAGTCAAGTGGAGTCCTTGTTTTTAAGGAAATCTTTTTAGCCAGCTCCATGCTTGGCAGTTTTTCCCCGTTGATTAGATTGCTAATAGTGGTGGCGGACACGCCAAACACTTTTCCTATTTTGGCATAAGAGCCCGACACTCCTGATTCATTGAGCGATTTTTTGAATCTCGCGGCGAATTCTCGGTGTTTTCCTAGCGGTGCTGTTTTTGGTCTTCCCATGATGTTCATTTTAGTTGAAGGTATATTTACTATGGGTGATTGCATTTATAATCACTTTAGGTTAATATGAGCCTTATGAATACACCTATAGAGCGAGCCGTAGCCATAATCGGCAGTCAACGACAACTAGCCATAAAGCTGGGTGTTTCCCCTCCATACATACACAAGATGATTACTACAGGTCATGTGCCTCCCGAGCAATGCAAAGCAATTGAGTTGCTTGTTGGTGGGGCTGTTACAGCCGAAGAGCTAAATCCAAAGATATTTTTAGGTTCATGCCGCAAATAATAGCGCGGCTTTTTTTTACCCAAAATTCCTATAAGTGCATGGCTAAACATACAGGTAGTTAAATGGCTGGAGATTGGATCAAAGTAGAAAACGTCACTCCTGATAAGCCGGAGGTTTTTCAGTTGGCCGAGATTCTGCAAATAGACCCTGATGCTGTAACTGGCAAACTGTTGCGTATCTGGATATGGGCTGACGAACAGACGATAGATGGTAACGCAAAAGGTGTTACACGTTTGTTGCTAGATCGTCTCGCAGGGGTTACAGGTTTCGCTAATGCGATGTTACAAACCCCTTGGCTGGAAGATGAGGACGGCCAATTAGTGTTCTCTAACTTCGATAGGCATAACGGCAAAGGGGCTAAAAAGCGTTCAGAATCAAATAGAAGGGTGTCAAACCACCGTGAAAAACTGAAACAAGAATGTAACGTAGAAAGCGTTACAAAAGTAGTTACCAGAGAAGAGAAGAGAAGAGAAGAGAATACATATACGTCTAGCGACGTATCGGGTGTGTTTTCTTACTGGCAAGAAAGAATGGGAAAACCTCTTGCAAAGCTAGACCCCTCCAGAAAATCCAAGATTCAAACACGGCTTAAAAACTATTCCTCTGGCCAACTAAAAAAAGCTATCGACGGCTGCGCTTCATCCGAATATCACATGGGGCAGAACGACAGCAACAAGCAATACAACACGATTGACCTGATTTTCCGCAACGACTCCAAAACCGAAGAATTTATTGACCTGCTTTCCACTCAGCGTGAGCAGTCAAGTGGCGGGCTAGAAATATGATTCCAGATGTAGATTTTAAAAAGTATTACAAGGATATGGGTCAACGCGAAAGCGGAAGGATTCACAAGCCTAGCAGATGGATTGACCAAATTGCGGAACGGATCTCTCGTGGTGGCAAGCCTTGGGGTGATTGCCTACCTTGGACGAAGTGTGACGAGCTTATCCGACTGCGACCTGGTGAGCTTTCAATCTGGGGCGGTATGTCAGGCCATAAGAAATCAATGCTCCTTGGCTGGGTTATGTGCAATCTCGCCAAGAATTATGAGTCTCCGGTAGCTCTTGCAAGTTTAGAAATGCCCCCAGAAGAAACGATATTCAGAATGGCTCGCCAATGTACCGGCTGTGATCCTTCTGTGGACGCTGTGGGCGATTTCCTCAAGTGGAGCGATGAGAGGTTTGTGATTTATGACGAACTCGATACGGTCCACTTTCAGCGAATTCTAGGCTTTGTTTATTACTGCGCTGTCGAGCTTGGTTACAGGCATATTGTGATTGACTCATTAACAAAATGTGGCATCTCTCCAAAGGATTCTGAAAAGGAAAAAATGTTCCTCGACAAACTCCAGTGGTGTGCAAAAACGACGGGTTGCCATATCCACTTGGTCGCTCATATTCGCAAGCCTCAGAACGCAGGTGAAGAATACATACCCACCAAATTTGATATTCGCGGAGCTGGTGAGATTACCGACTTGGCTGACAATGTTTTCATTTGCTGGTCAAACAAAAAGCGCGCCGAGATTCTAACCAAGCAGGAAAAGTTTGGAAACTTAGACGCATCGGACGCTGAATATCTTACTAAATCTGTAGACCAAAAACTGATCGCAGCAAAACAGAGAAATGGAACTTTTGAAGGCACTGTAAATTTATTCTTCGAAAGACGATCCATGCAATTCGTGGCAACCGAAGGACGCAGGCACGACTTCAAATACAAGACAACCTACGAGGCAGCGGCATGAAGAATATCAACCAACTACTCGAAGAATGTGTAACTAGAATCGACAAGAAAACGAAGTCTCACAATAACAAGCAGGCCCACGACAAGGGTATTGCGGAAGCTAAAAGAATTTTGAATACGGAGAAGGCGGCATGAAATATCAGCTAACCGAAAAGGAAATCAGCGACTACGTTTCAGGCATGAGCGTTAGAGAAATTGAAATCACATCAACTCTCAGTGCTGGCGCTATCAAGTCAAGGCTTAGAGAAGTTGGGCTTTTAAGAACGAGAGCAGAGGGTACAAAGGTTGCTTATGATCGAGGAGTGAATCTTGGCCCAATAACAAGATTATCAGAGAACGAAAACGGCCCGGCTTATGCGGCTGTACTTTCACAGGAATGGATAAGAAAACCACTAGGGGTATCGGTATGAAATATAGAAAAAAGCCAGTAGTAATTGACGCAATGCAGTTTACTGAAAAAAGTAAAGACCAGTGTTTTGATTTTGTTACATGTACTGCCGTGCTTGCCTTTGACGCTGTCGGGAATTCTTTTTTAAGAATACAAACTCTTGAGGGAGTAATTGCGGCAAGGCTAGGAGACTGGATAATAAAAGGCGTTAGCGGCGAGTTCTACCCCTGCAAACCGGATATTTTTGACAAGACATACGAGGCGGTTACATGAACATCGACGGAATAATTTTAGAAAAGTATGCGGCTGGGTGGGTTCTTAAAACTCCAGTTGAAAGCAAAGACAAAAATGGCGATCCAAAAATGGGCCACAAGAATTCCTATCACTCAAATCTTGGTCAGAGCCTAGATTATATTCGAGACAACTTAGCTAAGGACTGTGACACCGCGCTAGACCTAATTGCTTTGCTTGAGTCCGCCAGATGGATAGATGCGGAAGTATTGACCCAGAACGGGCTTATAGAAACCCCCAAGAGGATTGCTGCATGAAATACGGCGTAAACGTAAAGATCGACGTTAGCAAGATTGACAAGAATCTACTGTTCAAAGGAGCCAAGGGTGTTTACCTGGACGCAACCGTTTTTATCGACCCTGAGCAAAAAAGCGAGTTCGGTGATCACGGAATGATAACTCAAGACGTTAGCAAGGAAGCGCGAGAAAGGGGCGAGAAGGGCAATATTTTAGGCAATGCAACCGTGTTCTGGACTGGCGAATCTCAGCAGCAGCAGCAGCCACAACCGCAGGCAGCTCCGAGTAGTTTTGACGATTTCAATAGCGAAATTCCCTTCTAGCGTTCAGCAATTCGCCGTGATCATTATTAATGAACAAAAGGAAATGATGGAAAGTGCTTAAAGAATCCTGCACAAGCCGAGACGATTTAGCCAAGTGCTTCAAAGAGCTTCAAGCCCTTATGGACTT
>Ga0222670_1000673_pt1 | contig 13642 bp, 23 predicted proteins | sample AntAcemetagen732_FD_181148 | JGI IMG/M metagenome (GOLD analysis project Ga0222670, IMG submission 181148) | Saline water microbial communities from Ace Lake, Antarctica - #732 | ecosystem: Environmental > Aquatic > Non-marine Saline and Alkaline > Saline | place: Antarctica: Ace Lake... | reverse complement strand
AAGATTAGGCAGCTGCTGTTGCTTCTGCTTTAACAAATATTGCTCTCGCTTTTTCTTCTGCTTGAGCAAGTAGTTCTCTCGCTAACTTATCTTTCTCTATTTGTTGATTTTTCTTTTCTTCTTCTTTCTTTAACTTGTTCTCATAAGAAAGGATTCTATTCTCAACACTTTCAACTTTTTCATCATTGATGTTTATTTCTGGAATAGACGATAAGGCAGATTTAATCTTATCAACTAAAGTTTTGAATTTAGTCACATTAACTTCTGTCTTATTTACTTCAACTTGAAGAAATGAAAGTAAATCGTTTTCAACTTTTTGTTTCTCATCATCAGTCATTTTAGCAATTGTTTTTATGTAATTTGCTGATGTGTCTGGATCGATTTCTTTAGCAACTTTCTTAAATTGAGAGTCATCTAATTGAGTTAGCAGATATTGAGTTGTCCATCTCATTGGTAATTTTCCAACAATAAACAAACTCATCAATCTTACATCGCCACCAATTAAGAGATATTTTCTTTGGGTTGAACCATTGAAACCACATTGTTTAACTAGCTCTGAATAATCTTCATTATTAAGATTGTCTTTGGCGTCAAACAAATCTCTAGCGACTAGATAGTGTGCTTTCACGGCTGAATAGAAATTAGTTTTTATCTGTTTAAAATAATTTTCTATTGTTTTGTCTTTAATCTCTAAAGGTTGAAGTGTGTTGTTTAGAGGATTGTAAGACATTTTAGTTGGTGTCTTTGCTTCTGTTTTATTATTTGTAGTCATATTTAACTTTCGGGTTTGTGTTGATTATCTGTTCCAAATAGAACAAATTCTTTAATGAACTAGATTTAATTTTCTTCCTTTTTTGTTAAATCTGTTAAAATCAGTTTGTTCTTCAATTAAAAATTGTTCGTAATCTTCAATTTCTTTGTGATAGAGATTTGTGATTTGGGAGACACTATGATTAAGATATTTAAGTATTTCACAAATCTCATCTTTGACGGAAAGTGTTCTTAAATGATTATGTAAAGAATCGTTTAGAAATCTTAATTTGCTTAATGCTTCTGTATTAGTTGTTATCGTTATTTGTTTATTCATTACGCTGCTTTCTTGGTGATTACTTCACTCATTGAAATAATTGCTTGTTTAATTTCTTTAACTTCAATTGAACTTGCTTCTTTATAAAGTTGTCTTGCTTTTGTTAGGCAATCTCTAAAATTCTCAGCAATCATATTCATTACAAAAGAGTTCTTGTCTGTTTTGGTAATATGGTTCTTGTTCATATTTGTTGATGATAAGAACATTGATTTCGTGGTGTCTTTCACAATGATTTCGTGTGTATTAAATTTAACTTCATATTTTTTCATTTTTTTATCTCTTTCATTTTTTGTGTTTATTATTTGTTTTTTCATTATGCTGCTTTCTTGGTGATTACTTCACTCATTGAATTGGCGTAATCTGGGATTGTATTCAAAGTATTAAAGTTGGCAGATTTCATTAATCTTCTGCTCATCACAACATTTTGAGAAAACTCGCTACTTAATTTAATAACAACTTTCTCTGCTAGTGGGTTTCTTTTCAAAAACTTATGTTCTGAAATTAAACTGCTTTGTCTTTGTTTGGCACTTTGTCTTAATGGTTTGTTTGATGTTGTATAACAATAAGTCATTACTTGTTTCTCACTTTCTTTTTATTTGTTGGTTTGTTTTTCATTATGGTTCTATTATACAGGAAAATGGGTTTATCAGCATTAAACGCTGACTCTATAAGAGTCAGAGTTTAATTTAGACACTTCTTTAAAATATTGATTATCTAAATTCTCATAAATTGGATAATCTTCTTTTTCACAAAAGTTTTTGAAATCTTTGTTTGAAACAAACAAATTTGTATCTACTTCAAAAACTTCATTAAACTGGTCGTTTAGTTTATTCATTGTAATCATATCGTTCATCTTTCTGTTATTGTTATTAATTAAACTCATCTATTATATGTAATTACGATTTTGATAATTACCGTTTCTCTTGAGGCTATAAGAGTCAGAGATAAATTTAATTTAGATTTTATCTTAATTAACTTCATCTATTATATGTAAGCACTATTTTGATAATAAACATTTCCCTTGACGCTATAAGCGTGAAGGTTAGTTTTGATTATCTGTTCCAAATGGAACAAATTCTTTAATTCTAAATGGGAGTTTTGTTTTAACTTATTGAATAGTCGCCAGGAAAAACACCCTTACAAACATTTTCTAAAATGTTTTGTGCTTTTCTAATGTTGTTCGCCATTACAACTGCTTTTGAGTTGTATGCTTTTGTTTGTTCGTGGTTATGGGATAATTTTCTTAATCTGATAAATGCTTTTTTAACCTTTGTTTGTCCTGTTAATTTATCAACCCACTCATAATCTAATAACCACGGTGCTTGGTTTCTTAATCTGGATTGTCGTTTCTTAATTACGAAATTAACAAGGTGCCAAATATTATGTAATTTAATTTTTATATTTCTTAATTGATATCTTCTCTTAATTTGCCAAGCATATCTAAAGTAATCGAATGGTGCTATTTTAAGATTTTGTTTCGCTGTTATTTGGAATCTTCGATTAGTTTGTGGTTTTGCTATCTTACCTTTAACTGCTTGACCAATATATCGTTGTATTTTTTGAACGGTATAATCGACAGGAATTTCAACTAATATTGTGTTTGGTGTTCTTTTACCCTCGTATAATTTAATCTTACTCTCTATCTGGTTAGTAAATAAATGATGATGTGTTTTAATCCATCTATTAAATTTACTTTTTTTAATTTCATTTAGGTGCCAATCTTTATAGAATTTTCTATCAACTTTCTTGCTTAACGACTCATCATTCAAACACACCTTTAGATATTCAAACCACAATCTTATTGGTTGTTGTTGTTTATTCGTTAAGTTCATTTTAAGAAAAATATACTAAATTATATTAACTTCCAATACTATAATTCTCATATATTAAGGCATTCCCTTGTGTCCTCTTGGTTTCCTGTTAGCGTGTTCGTGTTAATTGATAAACGATAACACTAACGAAAAGGAGTAAATGATGTCTAAAGTTTATGTTTATACAAGAAATAGTAATGTCGAAGCGTTTGAAAAAGGCAGTAGTAGAGAAACACAAATTAAAAAATGTGGCAGTTATGCTTCGATTAAAGATTTAGTAGTTGATGAAGTAATAGAAGAACAATGTAGTGGTCAATTACCATTTGATAGACGAGATAAGGCGTTTGAGTTATTGAAAAAACTTAAAACAAATGACCATATTATTTGTTCTCATTTAGATAGATTTTGTAGAAACACATTATCCCTTCTTCAAATGATTCAGAAATTTAAGAAGAACAAAATCTATTTACACTTTGTAGATTTGAATGTTGAGGTGACTGGTTCAGACGCCATAGGTAATGTGTTCTTAACTATGTTGTCTTGTTTTTCTCAATTCACAGCAGAACAAACATCACAAAAAATTAAAAGTTATAGAGAGAGAATGAAAAGTGAAAACAAGTTCTCTGGTGGGAAGATGACTTTTGGTTATGATAAAGATGAAAATGGTTTCTTCGTGCCTGTTGAGAAAGAACAGGAGATTATTAGAGAAATGTTGTTGATGAGAAAACAAGGTAAGAGTTATAGAAATATCTCATCTGAAATTTCTAAATCCACTCGTAAGAAGTTTCCATTGTCTTGGACACATAAGATAATTCAACGAGAATTACAGGCAGTAGCATAATGGATTATCTTTGTTCAGAATGTTCGACTCAATTATCTAAATGGGAGATTGAGTTAAACGAATTATACACAGTTGGAAAACTTTATTGTGAGTTTTGCCAGAACAAACACGAGCGTGAAATTATAAAAGAATTAGCAGACAGTATTTCTGATTTAAGTTTTTATGACTATCCAAAAACAATAGCAAAATACAAAAAAGAGGAAGAGGAAAAATAGTAAAAATCTAAAGCAACTCGTAAGAAATTTGCTCAATCTTGGGTGTTTAATATCTTAAAAAGAGAGAGTGCCATTCCAGCGAATGAAGAGATTATTAGACACAATATCTGTAATGTAGAATTACAACCTAATATTGCTGATGTTTAGAGTTTATTATCAATCAAAATTTAAGTAATTATATGATGTGAAAGTTATAAAAAAAAATAATCAAAGAATCTTAAATCATATTCAATTCTTAAGAGGTATTTCGGTAGTACTAGTTTTTTTTTATCATCTTAAGTTTGAATATTTTGATTATGGTTTTTTAGGAGTAGACATATTTTTTGTAATTTCTGGTTTTGTTATTACTTCAATGATTTATCGCGAAATAGAAATAACAAAAAAATTTAATTTTTATAATTTTTATATAAGAAGATTTAAAAGAATCTACCCAGTATTATTTTTTATTCTTAGTATTTCACTTTTTCTTGTAGTTTTTTTTCAACCATTAGATTTATTTTTAAATAATTTAAAAGTTTATTTTTTATCATTATTCGGAATTTCAAACTTTTATTATCTTTTTTTAAAAAAAGATTATTTTGATACAGTATTTGACGACCCATTTGCCCACACTTGGTCATTGGGGGTTGAGGAGCAATTCTATATTATTTTTCCATTACTATTATTTTTTATATTAAAATATAATAATTACTTAAAAAATATTTTAATTTTAATTCTATTAATTACAATTGGAATAAGTTTTTCAAATATTTTTGAAGAAAGCATAAAATCAATATTTTACTCACCTTTATTTAGATTTTGGGAATTTTTAATTGGAACATTAACTTTTTTTTTAACAAAGAAGATTAAATTTAAAAATAATTACCTATCTTTATCGGCATTATTTGTATTATTTTTTTTTTTATTGATCCCTAAAAATATTAGTTTACCAAACATAATACTAGTAACTTGTATTTTTACATCCATATTTATTTTATTTTATAAAAAAAATGAAAATAAATTATTTAATTATATAGTTGAAAATAAACCTTTGATTTTTTTAGGTAATGTTTCTTACTCATTTTATCTATGGCATTTACCAGTCATTTATTTTTATGATTTATATTTTTTAAAATCTTTATTAAGAGTACCATTATTATTTTTTATTATTTTATTATTATCTTTTCTTTCTTTTAAGTTTATTGAAAATAAATTTAGATATTCAAAAATTAATATTAGTTTTAATTTTAGAAATATTATTTTTGGTACGATTTTATTATCTATAATTTTGATAATTAATATTTTTGCTTTTAAGGATAGTTACAATAATTCTATAAAGTACAAATTTAAAAGTCTGATATATAATTTAAACTATTTAGAAAATAAAATTAATTATACTGATAGAGTTGTATTTTATAAAATTAATATTAATGGAAATGAAATTTATAGTTTTTGTAGTGAAACTTCTGGAGTTAATAGATTAAATTCTAATAATCTAAGAATAAATTGTTTAAAAAAAGGAATAACAAATAATAGAATTTTCTTCATTGAAGGGAATAGTCATACAGCAAATTTTATTCCTATGTTTAATGAAATTAATATTAATGACTCAATTTATTATAATCACAAAGCAAATCTTTTTGGAAATGATAAGTTTAATTATGATTTAATTAATAGTTTACAGAAAAATTATAATGAAGTTGTATATGCTACAAATATATCGGATGAAAAATCTCTTTATAGATTAATTGAAATTCAAAAAAAATTTAATAAAAACATTAAAATTTTAATATTAGGAACAGTCCCATATGTAGATTCAAATATTGAACCTTTAAAATGTCTTATCAAAAATATAAATTGTGAATACGATACCTTTAAAGATTTAAATAAAAGAAATCTTAAATCTTTGAATTTAAAAATAAAAAAATTAATTAATAATAATTTAAATTTTAATTATTTTGACTCTTATAATTTAATTTGTCCAAGTAGGATTTGTAAAGTTTTTGATAAAGAAAGAAATTTAATAACTCATAGAGATGACTCTCATCTAACAATTGAAGGATCTTCTTTAATGAGTAAAGGTTTTATGAAATTTTATATAAAAACTTATAAAAATTAATTATTTTAACAATCATTTTTAACTTATACTGTCCACAAGTCGCTTAATATTATTCTCAACTACAACTGACATTATCCAACCTCTCTTTTGACAAAGTTGTTTAAATCTATCAATGGTTTGTTTATTGATTGTGTAATTCACTCTTTTCTTATGTTGTTGATTTTAGGTTATAGATTGATGGTGTTGTTAAATTTTTAAAGGGCAGTAGCAAAGAATAACTACTGTCCCTCTTGGTGAAGTAAAATGAATAAATTTACTTAACTATTTATTCGTTTCAGTAATGTATCTTTTCATCATTCTTTCAATAACCCAAGATTTAGGTTGTAAAGATTTAGCAGTTGCTTCTTTGAATGCCTGATAAATCTTTGGATTAATTGTTAAATTCACTTTTGTTTTGAATTGTCTTAATGGTGTTTCTGTATGATTAATAAACATATTTTTTTATTCTCCTATTGTTTAGTTTTATTCATTTACTTCTAGGGAGAGGTTATTTTGATAAGTGATTTTCTTTTTCTGTTAAAACATCATCAAGATATTTGATTTCATCTTCCATACCATAAACAGTTAAATCACCACCGTTTGTTTTCTTAATTTTATCTTCAATTATGCCTCTTACTTTATACAATCCGTGATGACCTAAAAAACTTTCAAATTTTTCAGTAACTCTATCTTGGTCATAAAATCGTTCTTGTATATCTTTTGTTGATTGTGCTTTCTTAATACTTCTTAAATCAAACAAACCACCAACACTATGTTTTGACATACTATCTACTTTCGCTTGATAATCTTTTTGTTGTTGTATTCTATCTTGTTGATTTTTGAGTGCCTTTGCTCTCATTTGTTCAGCGTTCATTTGTATTAAACTCATATCTTTTTCTCCTGTTTTGCTTTGTTTAATTGCTCTTTGTTAATTGTCTTCAATAACTCGCTAATATCCTCAATTAGAGTGATTGCTTTTAATCGTTCTTTTTTTTGTATGTGAACATCTACTTGTTTCATTAACGGTAATATCTTTTGTTGAATTATCATATTGGTAAAACTCCTCTTGTTTCATTATTGTATTTTATCTTTTCAAAATATTCTTTGTTCTTTCCTGTTTGAATTAAATACTTTTGTATTCGTTCTAAAATTTTTTGACTTCTTAAATGTTGTAAATCTGTTTCTTTGGTTGTCTTCATTGTATAAAGACACAATCTAACAATCTCACTCATATAGAAATGTGAAATCTTAATTACTCCTTCTTGTCCTTGTTTTCTTGTTATACATCTATTCATCTTTTTTCTCTTTCTTACCAAATGTTAAATTTATGATTAGAGAATTTTGAATATTGATTACTTAATCCGTAGGTAATATCATCTTCATATTCTTTAAGTTGATATCCGACATACTTTTTCAAATCACCATATGAATAGTGTCCAATATTACATTCAAACTCTAATCGTTTGTATTTTCTATTATCAAACTCACCATTAGATTTATTTGGCGTCATTACATAATGTTTGTAATGACCTTGATAAATCCAATTAAATTTTACATCATTTATAACTTCTTTAATTGAGTAGAGTGGCGGACATTCAATGAAACAGTTAGTGTTCCAAAAACTAAAGAATATTTGCCAGCAAAAAAAACTGTTTTTAATAAAATTGTTGGAGACTCACATTTTGAATTATTATTTGCTGGATTTTTAGATGCCGCTATTGATGTAAAAAAATTTATTAAAAACTATATGCAATTAAATTTTAAAATGTCTTATATCAATCATGAAGGAGGAATAAGTAATTACTATCCTGATTTTGTTATTCATTTGAATAATAATGAAAGGTATATTGTCGAAACAAAAGGAGCAGAAAATTTAAATGACCCAAGAAAAATTCAAAGATTAAAACAATGGTGTGAGGATGCAACTAAATCTACTAGAAAAATTTATAAACATTTATATGTAAAACAAGAGGAGTGGGATTCTCTTGGTATAACACCGAATTCTTTTGAAGAAATTATTCCAGTCTTCAAAGATAAAACAAGATGAGAAATTGTTACACTTGCAAATGCAACTATAACAATTGTTTAAAACCCATTAAATCGCTATTTTTCTTTAAACAGGTTGTTTAATACCTCAATGAAGTCATTAAACTTTCTGGATAGATATCTTGTGCCCAAATTTTTTAGATCATCCTGAATTTGAATTTAGGTTTAATTCCCATATCTGTTCATCTAACATTTCTTCTTCAGGTGAATATTCTCTCCTCCAGAATTACTTAGTCAATGTAGATTTCGGAAAGATGCCTTTTGACATATTAACAATAATGCACTTTGCACTTTCAAAAGACTTCTGAACTGCACGAACACCTTTAATTTGTTTATTATCATATGCATTTAATGAATTAAACTTTTCTGTATAACCGACATCATTTGCTATTCTTTGATTTGATTTATCAGTAGTTGTTTTCAACTTATAAACTTCCCATTGTTTTTGCATGACATCTTTTTGAACACCACGAATAAAAGTAATATCTCTTTTATTTCCCCCAGATGATTTTAAATTAAGACCTTTCATCAACACATCTATTTGATTATCTATTTTTCTTCTATCTAAAGACTTAGGAACTTGAAAAGTAATGTAATCATTATTCTCAATCATATCTCTATTTGTTTTTGCATAATGAACTGCATAATCACCAAAGAGATGTTTGTATTTTACAAACCATACATTGAAGTGTTTGAAGATTTCACTTTTAGTCATATTCATTATTTTCGGTAATCTTTTTAATTCATTAATGTTTAACTTATTGAATATTGAATTATTGAACTTGATCTTCTCTTTAGTTATTTGTGAAATCCAAGTAGTAATCGCACCTTCTTTTTTAATAGACTGACCACTATGTTTAGTTGAGAACTTCTTAACTTTTTTCTCAAACTCTATAGTTTGTCCTTCCATATCTACTGCGAGTTTTAACCATTGAAAAAACCACATGATATCTAATTTGCTATAACCAATAGTATCAAGTTTCTTATCTTTCTTTTTAAGAATGATTTTTCTTGATTTCTTTTTAACAACCATAAAATAATATACCTCGATATCCTACGAACACCAATAGTCAATAGTTAGTGATATAGAGTGCACGACTAATCTAATGTATCTTTATATTCTTTATCAATCTTACGACTTATCTTTCGTAAAACTGTATTCATTATTCTGTAAGACAAATCTTTGATTTCATATTGTAACTTATGCTCCTGGCATTTGGTGTTACAATCAAATATTCCAGAAACAATAACTTGTTTGTAATATTCTTTTGATTTCATTTCACCAAATGCTGAAGAACTTAATAGAACTAATAGGAGCAGTTCTAAATGGAACAGTCTAATAAACACTAGAAGAGTTCACCTCTAGATTTACCATTTGCTTGATTGCATTATCATAACCTTCACCAGTGTAATCTAATCCTTCTCTTGAAAGAATACGATGAACCCAAGATTGTGGAAACTTCTTACGAGTTGATTTAGTAATAGTATTAGCAATCTCAAGATAGGTCTTTCCTTTGCGTCTTAACAACTGCATTAACTTAATTATTGATTGTTCCTTTTCGCATTTAACATAGTAACCATTATCATCTACATCATATCCGAACTTCTTCTTGCCCCCACAATACTTGTTTTCTTTCATCATTCTGTCTTTAGTTGCTTGAGACTTTTCGCTGATTTGTTTTGCATAGAACTCAGCAAAACAAGATAGCATTTTAAGAAATACACCACCGATTGCATCAGATGAAGTTACGTCACCACCTATATCAACAAAGTGTAGTGATACTTTCATTTTCTTAAACTTCTCAACAAGAGTTAATAGATTAAGTGTATTACGAGAAAATCTATCAAGATGTGAACAAATGATATGATCACCTCTTTTGAGTGTTTGCATTATCTCAAAACCTTTAGGTCTTTTCTCAAAAGGTGTAGTTCCACTTATCTGTTCTGTTACTTCAACATCAATAGTTAAGTCTTTAATATTACAGTAAGATTGAACTTTAGATTTCTGAGTAATAACACTTGATCCTCTTTCAAAACTCTCAACATCACTATTTCTTCCATAAAAATATACAGTCATTTATTCTCCTTTTCATTATCTGTGAGAAGTCACAGACATTTCTACATTGATTATAGAGAATCTTGTTCTAGTCCAAAGCAAATGCCACTACGAATAGTTAAATAAACCATCAACAGTTCGTATATTCGTAAGAAATAAAACTAAACATAACTACGAACAGTTAGTACCCCCCTTATTGCGTTGTCTCGAGTTCGTAGTGATTTTGTAGTATACTAATATCATAAACGAAACAAAGAGAGAGTTATTAACTCTTTTAATGTTTCCCTAATCGAAAGAAGAATAAAAGATGACTATGACTATGAACGAAAAAATAAACAAAGTAGAAGATTTACTTTGTAAGACATCAAATGCACTTGATGAATTAAGTGAAGTTAATGAAAAGTTTGATGATTACAGATCACAACTTGTAGAGATTTTTGAAAACTTTTGTGAAGAAAGTGATTATGAATATAATAAAATCGTTGTAGAGAATAAAACAATACATTCTGAAATATCTGGGATCGTAGAGTTTGGTAAAGACATCATTGACGGTAAAAGAGTACTCGTTGTTTCAAAAGATGAATCAGAGATAGTTGAATACTACATACCTTATGAGAATGAAAACAGACTTCTTTTCAAAGAAGGTGATGAGATAAATCTAGGTGATGTATTGATTTACAAAAACCCCATTATGCAGAAAGAGAGTGCTTAATGAGTATCAATTTTAATTTAGACACCGATTTATATGACGCACAAGATTTAGAGAAGTTTGAGAAGTCATTATTACAAAAAAAGATGGCAGATAACCATAAATGGTTCCTCTATTACAATAATGTAATTTATGTCCACAAAAGGTTAATAAAGATAATCCTCAGAGATGAATTAACTGTAGATGAAATAATCAAATGGCAAGAAGAGACAATTGAACATTTGAAATCTAAACATGACCTCAAAATATCAGAACAAGAAAAACTAATTCTTAGAAAAGAAGAATTACTTAAAAAAGAAAAGGAAAAGGAAAAAGAAAATGACGAATAATAAAAATGAAGTATCAGCAAACGAAAAACTAGATTTAGCAATTGCAGATGCAAAAGAACAAAAGAAAGAAATTAACGATAACTTATTCAAAAAGGAATATATCGTTACGATTTTTCAAACAGGCGACAAAACAATGTCTTGTGGAATTTGGGATAAACAAGTTTCACCAAGAAGAAGTTTTCAAGTTGCATCACTTAATGATTTACCTGACATCATTAACAAAATGCAAATAGGTTTTTGGCAACACCCAGACTTAAAAGAAGATTTGTCTAATGCAAAGAAAATTGAGTTTGATGAAAAACAATGGGGCATTTACCACAATATAACTATTGAACCTCTAACTGAAGAACTTGAAAAACAATATCTTAATAAAAGTAAAGAAGGTTTCTTTGAACACTATAGAGATTTTCTAAGTAGAGAAGAAAGTCAGAGTGCATAATGGAGATTAAAATTAAGTTAAATAATTATTGTGATATTAACGCAAGATATCAATGGGATAATAGAGGTGCAATTTTTGGTGAAATAATTGCAAATACTAAAAATAGAAAAAGATTATCTGCAATTAAAAAACATATCAATAATCTAGAGAAGAAACTTAGACATCAGAAAATAAATCAAAGTAAGGAAGATAAAATGTTGTCTTACATTCTTTCTCAAGGTTACCCAGTAGAGTATGTGTAAACATATTCATTAAAAAGTTTATCTGAGAAGTCATCACTTTTATTGTTAGTAGTATTCTTCAAAGTGAATCTTTTCAGATGAAACATTACTGAACTTTATAATAGATGAGGATAGGTTACTCCGTTCGCTATCTATTATTGTCAAGACTGTTCAGTAATACACATTCAAGCAGTATTGAGTTTGTTGTTGTAAGTCTCCTCGGTACTGCTTGAAATAAAACCATAGTGATTTAACCCATTATTCATACAAGATGAAAAGAATTAAAATACAAAACTGCGATACATTAGAAATCTTTAAATATAACAACAGTAAGAAATGGTATTGTCGTTTCTATGTTGGTTATCATTTAAACAATTCTGGTAATTTTATTCGTTCAACAAAAACATCATCTCAACAAGAAGCAACAAAGATTGCAAAAGATATTTGGCATAAATTTCATAGAACAAATCCACTTGATAAAGATGTTCCTAAAGAGATGTCGTTTAATTATCTTGCAGAACAATATTTTAGTTTTCAAGACATGAAGATTGAATCGTCAGAACAAAAGATATTAAAAAAAGAAGAGTATTATCACCAATCTTTAGGTGCAAAAGAATTTAAGAAAAGTAAATCAATGTATGAAAAACATATTAAAGATTTCTTTGGTGGCAAAAACATAAATGTAATAAATGGAAACGATATTGAGATGTTTCATTTTAAACTCAACACAATTGATTATGCACAATCTACAATTGGTAGTTATCTAACATTAGTAAAAGCAATTATGACTTTTGCACACAAACAAGCGATTATTCATTCATTACCTAAATTTCCTAGAGTCGATAGAACACAAGACGATAGTTTTGTTCCATATTCAGATGATGAGAGAAGTGCAATTACAAAAGAATTAAGAAGATTATCAAAAGTTAAACCGTCTATTCGTTCTGCATTAAAAACATATGAACACTATGATGAAGTAGCAGATATTGTGAATTTTGTTTATCACACAGGTTTTAGACCTGGAAAAGAATTGTATGTTTTGAAACACAAACACTTTAGTTCAATGACTAATACGAGAAATGAAAAGTATTATGAGATTGATCCAGAACATAGAAAAGTAAATCAAAAGAGACAAGTAACTCAGCAGAACAGTATTGTTAAAGAAATTTATGAAAATAGAATTTGTAAAAGATATCCAATTGAAACTGGTGAAGAATATATTTTCTTTGCAAACAATCCGAATAGACAACAAGTAAGAAATTTAGTTGATAAAGTTTTTAGAAAAGTTTCAAAGTTATTAAATCTTTATTATATAAAAGACAGTAGAAGAAATAGATCACTCTATGCACTTCGTTCATCTGGAATGATTGGTATGGACATTCATACAAATGCAACTGCAGAAGATATTGCAAGACACTTCAACTCTAGTCCTTCGATGCAGACTAAAAGATACATGAAAAGAATTGGTAGAGTTAAGTCAGTTGAACTACAAGAACGAATTTATTCTAAGAAGTAAAAACTCTATTGCACTCTATTGCAAAAGATTTCAAAAAAATAAGTAATTACAATAGTTTTGGAGCGGGCGAAGGGATTCGAACCCTCGACATCTTCGTTGGCAACGAAGTGCTCTACCACTGAGCTACGCCCGCTTAGCGTGTTATATTTGATATCTAACCCACAACTACAAATCAAGAGTTATTTTTTTAAAACCCTTGTTTTATTGACATAAACTACCATTTATATTGTATGAGTTTTATCAAAGATATTAACCAAGATGAGTTTTTACAAGAAGTTGTTGAGACATCTAAAAC
>Ga0222670_1000671_pt1 | contig 13674 bp, 13 predicted proteins | sample AntAcemetagen732_FD_181148 | JGI IMG/M metagenome (GOLD analysis project Ga0222670, IMG submission 181148) | Saline water microbial communities from Ace Lake, Antarctica - #732 | ecosystem: Environmental > Aquatic > Non-marine Saline and Alkaline > Saline | place: Antarctica: Ace Lake... | reverse complement strand
AGTCCTAAGGCAATTGAAATACTGTCTACTAAGAAAAACTTAAGAGTATTAAAAGTAAATAAAAAACTTCCTTTATCTGAATCTAGATCTTTTTTTGCAGGCACTCTTCACCAGGAAATGGATCTTTCCCCAATAAAAACAAAAAAGATTACAGGAAATAATATTAGTAAAGACATAGAGATAAAATTTTTTACCCATGTATTAAAGTTTGTAAAATCTAATGCGATAGCGATTTTTGATAATGAGAAATTATTATCTCAATGTGGTGGGCAGACTTCTAGAATAGATGCTCTCAATAATGCAATCAATAAATTAAAACAACTTCATAAAGTAGGCCTTAAGAAACAAATGTTTTTATTTTCAGATGCTTTTTTTCCTTTTGAAGACTCTCTTAAATTAATCTTGAAAACAAAACTAAATATCAAAATATTTGTACCCATGGGCTCTATCAATGATAATAAAATTATTTCTTTTGCAAAAAAAAATAAAATGCATCTTCATGAACTTAACCATAGACATTTTAAACATTAATGGAGATTATAAAAAATCATCCTTCCAAGAAAAATTATAAAATAATGCCACGATACCAAAATATTAAAATTATTAAAAAAGTATCTATAAAAATAGTTGAAGATTTTTTTAAATCATTTCCTGAAGAAAAAAGAGGTCGAAAAAATTTTAAAAATAAAGAAAAAGAAATTATGACTTTAATTGCTTATAATGAATTAATTAAAAAAGCTAATAGGGTTAAATGTGATTGTATTGGTAATATTAAAGAAAAACTTATAAGTGAAAGATTAGAAGTAACAGCTTCTTTTTATAAAAAAATTTGATAATGAATAATTTAATTCCTCTTTTTGTTGATTTGGATGGCACGGTCATTAAAGAGGACATCGGTCAACTGGCTTTAAAAAAACATATTTCGAATAATTTTTTTAGTATCATTGATATTCTTTTTAGGTTTTTGATGTTTGGTAAACCTAATGTCAAGTTTCATATATCAAAAGATTATAATATTAATTTTGATGAGATTCATTTTAATCAATCCTGTTTAGATTTTATAAAAACCGCCAAAAAAGTAGATAGAAAAGTTTATCTTATTTCTGGTTCACATGAATTAGTAATAAAAAAAATAGCCGATAAATTAAATATTTTTGATGGTGTGTACGGAACAACCGAAAATTACAATATGATTAGTTTAAATAAAGTGAAGTTCATTCATCAAAGTCTAGGCTTTCTCGAATTTGATTATATTGGTAATAGTCATCAAGACTTACCAGTTTGGGAGTATTCTAAAAATGTAATCTATACTAATGTTAATGACGGATTGCTTAAAAAAATTAATTTGATAAATAAAAATAAAATTTTTATTAAACCAGTTTTTATTTAAAGATATTTTTTTTCAATTATCTTAGTAATTTTTGATATTGGATCTTCCCACTGGTTAGTGATTGTTTGATTAAATATGTTGATGGATTTATACCACTGACTGATTTTATCTATTTTGTGCTCCCAATACCAAATTAGTGAGCTAGCAGGTCTTCATATCTTCATAATTATCTATGTTTGAGGTATCCGGTGTATTAGTTTGATATTTATTTTTTATATATAATAACTCTTGATTTACATCATCATTTTGTAAATTAAATATTTTGATTTTTTAAAAGATTTATTTTTAAGAAATATTTTTAATATTAGAATTAATATTCTTTTCATAAAGATCTCTAAGATAAACAAACACTGCTATCCAAATAAAAATAAAACCTACTAATTTAATTAATGAAAATTGCTCATTATAAAAGTAAAAGCCAAGTAAAAATTGAAGTGTGGGAGTTACAAAAAAAATCATAGCCGAAGGACCTAAACCGCAAAGTTTTACACCCTTTATATATAAAAGCATAGGGATAACAGTTATGGGACCAGCTAAAAGAATTAATAATAACAGTGAAGGCTCAGATATTTTAAAGTCGTTTACACCGTTTTTCACTAATAAATAAAAAATAATTAATGCAAATGGCAAAATAAATAAACTCTCTACTAGCAACCCAACATCAGTATCTACATTTATTTTTTTTCTAATTAAATTATAAAGTGACCAACTTACAGCCACTACTATTCCAACCCACGGTAAGGATTTAATACTAGCGAATAATAAAAATAGAATTGAAATTGTTACTAGTATTATAGAAAAAACTCTTTTTTGATTTAACTTTTCTTTGAAAAAAACATATCCAAATAAGACGCTTAATATTGGCATAATGTAGTAACCAAAGCTTGCATCGATAATTTTTTCTGTTGCAACTGCATAAATCCATACAGACCAATTTATAAAAATTAAAATACCTGAAAAAAATAAACCTATAACATTTATTCTTTTAGAGATTATAGCTAGAAAAATATTCCATTTAGAAAAAAGAGAAGTTGTAATGATTAAAGTCAGTGCTGTCCACAAACACCTATGAACCACTACTTCTATGTGGCCAATAAAAGCAATTTGTTTGAAATAAAGAACACCTATAACACCCCACCAAAATGAGCCATAAAAACTAAGAATTAATCCTTTATTAAAATCATTATGCATATTTGAAACATATTGCTTTAGTCAAAATTTACAAATCAATTAGTAAGATTGAGGAAGTTATGTTGTTTTATGGTAATAATAAAAAATATGGCGATCATTAATTTTTTAAAAAAAATTTATTATAATTTTTTTTGATTGATTACTACATCTACAAGAACAGCGATTAGTAAATTTAGCATGGTAATTCCACAAATTATTATAAAACTAAAAAAATATATCCAGGCCCACCAATATATTTCTTGAAGTGGCAACATGACCTGTTCCCAAGAAGATAAGGTTAAAACTTGAAAAAGGGTAATCATTGATATTCCTAAATCATTCCATTTTTGGGGAATGTCATTGCTAAAAAGTATAGATCCAATAGTTGCATAAATATAAAGAATTATAAAAAGTAATAAGCTAACGTAAAAAACTCTTTTTACCGAACCTAGTAAAGCTTCAATAATTAATTTCAGCTCAGGAATTATTGAAATAATTCTCAATACTCTAAAAACTCTCAGAAGCCTTAAGAGTAGGTAACTTGAGCTATTTGGTATTGGGATAAGTGAAATTAAAACAATTAATGTATCAAAGATATTCCAACCGTTTTTAAAAAAATTAGTTTTTTTTGGCTCGCCAATAAATCTTATTAAAATCTCTACAGAAAAAAAGATTGTAATGAGGTAGTCTAGAAGATTAATAATATTTTTAGTGAATTCACTTAAATCATATGTAGTTATCCCAATTGTAAAGGCGTTAAATATAATAATTCCTATAACAAGGTATTGAAATATTGGACTTTCTTTTAAGTTAAAAAATTTTTTATGCATTTATTCATTAAATTAGTTCTAGGTCTTTAGATGAGACCTTCGTTAACTAACAATTCAAAGTATATAAGAATTATATTGTAAATACTTTTTAATAATTGAAGTAGGTCAATAATTTGGAGCGGGCGAAGGGATTCGAATACTTCACTCACTTCGTATTAACTATAGCATACAACGATTTTAAAGAAAACTCTATTGCAACTCTATTGCACTTTAAGACATCTATATACATTCATTTGAATATTTTTATTAACAAAGTATTAATTTTACATTCTAATATTAAAAGTAATGAAAATGAGAAATTTATTAAAACAAGCAACTCAATTAAAAAAAGAAAAAAATATAGAGGGTGCGATTAAGGCATTAGATGAAGCATATTCTAAAGGTTTTTATGAACCCCCTTCGTCTTTCACAGAAGATTTAAGTGAGTCCAATTTTGATCTAGTATTAAATATTAATGATCTTGTTAGAAAGGCAAAATATTTACAAGAATTAGGTAAATTTAACGAATCAATTATTTATTTAGATAACCTAATAGTAAATACCTCTTTAAGGGCAAATTATAGTGTTTGGGAAATTGATGAATTATCGAAATTACATAATCACAAAGCAATTATTTTGAAAAAAGAAAAAAAATTTAATGATGAATTTGTCGAAAGAATGAAATCGTTTTGTCTATCTGGAATATCTGCAACTATCAAATCTCAATCAGACGATGAATTTTTAAAAGAAAGATTTAGAAAAATACAAAATGATTTTCTCAAAGTTGAATTTATTAAAAAATTTATTTTAGATAATTCTAAAAAAACTAAAATCGAATTTAATATTGATCAATTTATTATGATTGTACAAAAAGTAATAAAATTAGATTATAAGACAGAAAAAATTCATGATGAGTTTATTAAATTATTAAAATTATGAAAAATCTTTACTCCCCATCTATGTTAAAGAGTTATCTAAGTTGTAAATATACAATTTTTAATGAAATCCATGAAAAAAAACTCAAATTAAAAAAAATTGAAATCTCAAAAAATGATCAACTCAGACTCGCGAAGGGAGATGAACACGAAGAAAAGTACTTTGAATATCTAAAAAAGAACTACAAGAAGATTATTAATATAAAGTCTTTAAAAATCAACAAAGAAGAAAAAACTGTAAGCACAATTCATGCAATGCAAGAGGGATATGAAGTTATTTATGGTGGATATTTAGAAAGAGAAAATTGGAGAGGTGAATTTGATTTTTTAATTATTAATCATAATAAGAAATCAAAATTTGGTGACTATAGTTATGAAGTAATAGATACGAAACATACTGCTAAACCAAAACCTGATCATATTATTCAATTAGGGATGTACACATACATGCTCGAGGGTACACAAGAGGTATTGCCCCAAAAATTTACAATAGTCTTGAAAGATTTTGTGACAGAAGAAGTGCAAGTAAATCAAGTAAATGAATTCTTTAAAACTCATCAGTTAAATTATGAAGAATTTCTCAAAAAAGAAATCGATCAAGTAAAACCAGAAAAATGTGGATTTTGTCAAATTTGTAAATGGAAAAATGAGTGTGATAAAATTTGGATAAAAGAAGATAATTTAAATCAAGTTGGCGGTCTTTCAAAGGTACAACTAAAAAAACTCAATCAAATTAAAATTAAAACTATTTCAGATCTAGGAAAACAAAATCGATCAAAAGCATTAAAAGGATTTAGAGAAGAAATTTCTTATAAATTAATTACACAAGCAAAATTACAAAAAGATTTTTCTAAAACTCAAAAACCAATTTATGAATATATTCCAGAAAATATAATCAGCAAAAAAGGATTCAATCTATTGCCTCAAACTTCACAATATGATCTTTACTTTGATATAGAGAGCATTGAAGATCATGTCTATTCTGGAGGTTTAGAGTATTTATTTGGTATTTATTATAAAGAAAAAGATAAAAGTAAATTTAAAGCATTCTGGTCTCATACAAAAGAACAAGAAAAACAAACAGTTGTAGATTTTTTTGATTTTTGCCAACAGCACTTTAATAAGTATCCCTCATCAAAAATCTATCATTATGGTTCTTATGAAATTACTGCATTATTAAAGTTAACTTCTTCACATAAAGTTAAAGAAATAGAATACGACAACTTTCTTCGATTAAACAAATTTGTAAATCTTTTAAATGTTAATCGACAAGGCATCTATGTTTCTGAGAGTAGTTATTCACTTAAAAATATGGAAATATTTTATGGATTTGAACGTGAAGGTGATCTTCGCAAAGGCGATGTATCTCAAGAATATTACAGCGAATGGATGGAGACACAAAATCAACAATTGCTTGATGATATTGAAAGTTATAATGAACAAGACTGTCGATCGACTTATGAATTACATCAATGGTTACTTTCCATAAAACCAGAAGGATCAGATTGGTTTACTTCTTACGAAGAAAATGAAGAAGAAATAGATCTGAAAGACTGGGAAGCAAAAATGCTTGAATATCAGGTAAAAATTGAGAAATCATCAATTAAAGATAAAAAAATTAAACAATTAATGTCTGATATTTTAGGTTTTTATTACAGAGAAAATAAACCTGCTTGGAGAGAATTTTTTGATAGAAAAATTAAATCAGATGAGGAGTTAATTGATGATCCAGAATGTGTAGGAAATATGGTTTCAATTGGTGAACCTGTACCAGAAAAACGTTCCATGATTTTTCGATATCAATACGAAGATCAAGATTTTAAATTAAGAAAAAGTAAAAAGACTATCATTGCGAATAATCAAGATTTTGAACAAGATGATTATGCTGGAACAATTGTTGATATCGATTATACAAAAAAAGAAATCTTTCTTAAAAGAGGTAATACAAAAGGAAAATTACCTCAGTTTCTATCAATTGGACCAAACAAACCTCTAGATAATCCTAAATTAATTTTTAATATTTATAAATATGTTGACTCATTATTAAATAAACAAAACAAATATAAAGCACTAAATGATTTTCTAAGTAAAAAAATACCTGACATTAAAGGAATTAAACAAGGAGACAAAATCATTCAATCAGATAATTTCATTGATGAAATTCCTCAAGTAATATCAAATTTACAAAATAGTTATATTTATATTCAAGGTCCACCTGGAACTGGAAAAACATATCATGCATCTAATTCAATAATTGAATTATTAAAACAAAAGAAAAAAATTGCAGTCACAGGACTTTCACACAAGGTGATACATAATCTTCTTGAAAGATTAGAAAGTATGGCAATTGAAAAAAATATTAAGTTTGAAGGATATAAACGAGGAACTTTTGAAGATAATGACACTGTTTATAATGGAACATTCATACAAACTTATGAAAAAGATCCTATTTTTATGGAAGCATTAGGCAAAAAAAATGTAGGTCAAGTTTTTGCAGGAACAAAGTTTCATTTAGCAAGCACTTACTATGAAGAAAAAATTGACTACTTATTTATTGATGAGGCAGGTCAAATGAGCGTTGCAGATCTTATCAGTATTGGAAATATTACAAAAAACATCATTTTAATTGGAGATCAAAATCAATTAGGACAACCAATAAAAGGTACACATCCAAATAACTCAGGACTTTCAATATTAGATTATTTGTTATCTGGCAAAGACACTATCTCGGAGGATATAGGTATATTTCTAAATAAGTCCTTTAGATTACACCCAAAAATTAATGATTTTATTTCATCAAATTTTTATGAAGAAAGATTGATATGTGATGAAAAAACTAAAAATCGCTTTATTCAATTTAACAAAAAATCTATCATACAAAATAGTGGTATTCATTATCTGGAAATGAATCATAAAAATAATGCTCAAACGAGCATAGAAGAATTTGAAGTAGTCAGAAACCTAATCAAACAAATTATAGGTTCTAATTTTGAGGATAATGGAGTCAAAAGAAAAATAACAATCGATGATATTTTGATTATTAGTCCCTATAACACTCAAGTCAATTTATTGATTTCTGAATTAGAAAAAGAAAATTTAAAAAATCCTAGAGTTGGAACAATTGATAAATTTCAAGGTCAAGAAGCACCTATATCTATTATATCTATGACTTCTTCTGACATTGATTCACTTCCCAGAAATAGAGATTTCTTTTTCAGTCGTAATCGATTAAATGTGGCAATTTCAAGAGCGCAAGTCGCATGTATTATTTTATTAAACCCCAACTTATTAGACAGTTCACCTAAAACTGTTGATCATATCAAGTTAATGAATAATTTTTTTAAAATCTTAAATTTTAAAGTTAATCATTAGATTAGTTATAATTCAAAAACTATATTGAACTTTTTGCGTCTATGACAATTGTTCAAAATACACGCTATATTAATCGAATAAGTGATTAATCAGCGGTTTGCATGCTAGAAATGATTTAACTAAAACTTGGTCAGCATTTTTGTTATCCACCAAACTTTTTTTATTAAAGTAAAATCTTCCACCAATTTGAAATTGCAAATTAGACTTTTTATTATTATTAATTTATAAATATTTATTAACAATATTTCTAATATTTTTTTATGATAATATAATTTTCTTGATACCCTTTAACCCATGAGCAGTAAATTCAAATTTATAGATCTTTTTGCTGGGATTGGAGGAATTAGAATTCCATTCGAAGAACTAGGAGGCAAGTGTGTTTTCTCTTCGGAATGGGATAAATTTTCTCAACAAACTTATGAGGCAAATTTTAAAGAAATACCTCATGGCGACATTACAAAAATAGATGCCAAAGATATCCCAAAACATGATTTGTTGGTAGGCGGTTTTCCTTGTCAGGCATTTTCTCAAGCAGGTTTAAAGAGAGGATTTAAGGATACTAGGGGAACTATGTTCTTTGAAATTGCAAGAATTTTAGATCATCATAAACCAAAGGGGTTTCTTCTTGAAAATGTTAAAGGTCTAAGAGGACATGAAAATGGAAAAACATTTAAAACAATTATTTCAATATTAAATGAATTGGGTTATCAAACTCTTGAAACAACAGTTCTTAACGCAAAAAATTTTGGATTACCTCAAAATAGAGAGAGAATTTTTATTGTTGGATATTTGAATTTTTTTAATTTTCAATTTCCTAAACCTCCTATGATTGAAACTAAAGTTGGAGATATTCTTGATAATGTGATACCTGACAAATATACAATCTCAGATAAAATGTGGAAAAGTGCTAAAATTAGAAAAGAAAATAACAGAAGAAAAGGAAATGGTTTTGGTTTTTCCTTATTTAATGAAGATTCAAAATATACTAGCACTATTTCTGCAAGATATTACAAAGATGGTGCTGAGATATGGATAGATCAAGGAAAGAAAAATCCTAGAAGAATTACCCCAAATGAAGCAAGAAAATTACAAGGTTTTCCTGAAGGTTTCAAGATTCCAGTAAGCGATATACAGGCGTATAAACAATTTGGTAACGCTGTTCCGGTTCCGGTTATTAGAGCAATTGCAAAAAAAATGGTAAAGCATCTTTAGGGAATATAGATTTCTTCCTCAAGTGTTTTCATGAATTGTGCTTTACTTCTCCACTGATTATATGGGCGATTGTTTCTTGTAGTTAGAGCAGTATCATAAAATACATTTTTATTTTTAAAAAAATTTAACCAATCATCAAAAGAAATATTTTTTAAAAACTTTAATCCATAGAAACCCTTGGACTCGTTACTTAGACCAATTACAATACCGTATATACCAAATTTTCTTCTTATTCTCTCCTCTAAGGAGACTGATGCGTTAGAACCATCCCATTTTACTTCTATTGGCAGATTATTGCTTATTACATTTTCTTTAAATCTATTAAAACTTTTATTTGTTCCATACCACTTATTAATTAACAGGTCATCTTTCTGTAACTCATTTGGGACTATTTCATTTTTAGATACTCTTTGATCGGCAGAAAAATTATATATATAACTTATATCTCCTTTACTCTCCTTAAGTGACAACCCAATGTTCGTTATATCATTAATATATGCAGGCACATCCGCTCCACTCATTGAATAATAAATACCATTTTTAAGTGTATCTCTTTTGATCCCTAATGCTTTTACAAGTATCCACATATTCTCAAAAGCATATTGCTTGCTGAATAGTTTATAGGATTTATCACAAAATATTCTGTAATTAGCGCCCCAGTCACCCCAAGTAGTTTTTTTTGATTCAATTTTACATTCAAAACCATCCAGATCGGCATTTCCATCAGCATCTATACTGCCGCCTAGATTAGACTCTAACCAGTGACCTAAATTCCCATCATGGGATAATTTAAGTTCAGATTTATCTGGATATTTTCCAAGAATATTTTTATGAAAATTCTCAATGATCTTTTGACGTGAAGCATTTTTAGATAGCACATTGTATATTAGCAATAGTGGCATTAAATACCTACTCACAATTTACATTATTAAGTTAATCATTAGATTAATTATAATATAAAAACTCTATTGAACTCTATTGCACTTTAAGACTTCCTAGACACATTTGCGACCTCTTGAGTATGAATTATCATGATCCCGTAGAGTGTTAAAAAACCAATTAGAATATGCGTCTTAAAAGAGATGTTTGACACAACTGTAGAGTGCGATTGGGGGGTCTAAAACTCAAACAGTATAGTTTGACTACTTTAAGTAATCTATTACGGTCTAGATACTTCGATACAGACTAATAATATTCATTTAGAAAATATCGTAATTTTTTCCCCGTATAAAAAAACTACGAACAGTTGTTCCCCTCATTAATAATAATGCTCAAGTGAAGAACATAACTTGTATAAATAAGTGTATATAAGTTTTTTACATTCTTATTAAATGCAGTCTTTTAACGGTCTCTTTTGTTATTAAAGTCTGCAAGGAAAAGGCAGTTCAAGTTTTCTAGGACAAGGTGACTAGGCGATTCATCTCGGAAGGGATATGGTTAGTGAAAATATTGAAGTGGCACTACACTACTAATTACGATTAGATATATAATGATAATGAGATAAGCAGTTAAGGTCTCATTCAAATAAAATAAAACTGAAAGAGTAAAGTAATAATTAATTAATCAGTTGTTACTAGTACGAGTACCGTTTTACGAAGTTGATGTAAAAGTTAGAACCGAAGAACCCAACTAATCTTACGAAAGTAAGTTGTCAGATTAATTACAAACTTGAAGGACGCCATCGTCAGATGAGTTTTTGTATTTCATCTATTCTCGGATAGGTGAAGTACATCTAAAAAACACCTCGTCAGAATAGTATTCTCTAGATTAACTTTATCTAGAATATCTTGATACGAAGTATCAATTTGAGCGAAGCGAAAACTACTAGAACTCAATTAAAGATAATGGAATATAAATATATTTAACAAGTAACAATAAGGAAACCAACCATGCAAATAAAACCTGAATACAAAATCATCAGAACATACACAATAGAACCAAAACTATATGAACAAGTTAAAATCTGTGCAGATAAGAAAGGTAGAATCATCTCTAGTATTATCAACCAGAGTTTACAAAAGTTTGTTGATGCAAGTTTATAATGAATAAACTAAATCAACTGTTACAGAAATATCAACAAGAACGAGAAGTATTAAATCAGTTAAATCTTTTAACTTCTATGAGAGAAGAGATTGAACGATTGATTAAAGAAACTTCTAAGAAAGTTTAATATGTCAGAAAGTGCATTTCACTATGTTATGAGAGTAACATGAGAGAAAAAACAACATCTATACGAACAATTTAAAAGATATGCGTAAATACTCAAATATCGTTGAAAGTAGTATTCGTAGATATGTGCAGAGTAAGATTTAAATAACTATATCTCAAGTATGTTTTTATGTTTTATCAACCATGTTTTTGGGTATTCAATATCCTCATATATTGATTTTAAATATGACCAAAATTTTGGAGAATGATTAATAAATTTAAAAACATCACTAAATCAACTCGTAAGAAATTTGCTCAATCTTGGGTGTTTAATATTTTAAAAAGAGAAAGTACAGTTCCACCTAATGAAGAGATTATTAGACACAATATCTGTAATGTAGAACTTCAAACTAGTGTTTGTGATGTTTAATTGTTTTTTTTTTGATTTTTCTGTGTTATTTAATTAGTAAATGAAACTTATATACCGCCCAGAAATAGATGGATTAAGAGCAATCGCTGTCGGCGCTGTTATTCTCTACCACGCTCAAATAACTATTTTTGGTTATAAACCATTTAAAGGTGGGTTTATTGGGGTTGATATATTTTTTGTAATTTCTGGTTATTTAATCACATCTATTATTTTAAAAGAACTAGTCACCACTGGTTCATTTTCATTTAAACATTTTTATGAAAGAAGGATAAGAAGAATACTGCCAGCATTATTATGTGTAATGTTAGTAGCGCTTCCATTTGCCTGGATGTATTTGTTACCAAGTAGTTTTATAGATTTTTCAAAATCAATTCTTTATTCACTTGGATTTAGTTCTAATTTTTATTTTTGGAACTCTGGTCAACAATATGGTGCTGAAAGTGGATTATTAAAACCATTTTTACATACCTGGTCATTATCTGTAGAAGAACAATATTATATTTTATTTCCAATAGTTTTATTAATTACATTTAAATATTTTAGAAAATATCTAATTCATTTTTTAATTTTAGGATTTGTTATTAGTTTAGGTTTAGCAGATTGGGGTAGTAGAAATCATCCATCATTTAATTTTTATATCTTACCAACAAGAGGGTGGGAATTGTTAGCAGGTTCAATTTTAGCATATTTTGAAATTACGGGGGGGGGGGGGGAGAAGATTTAAATATAAAATACTTAATTTAATATTACCAACTATAGGATTGTTGTTAATCGGACATTCTATTTTATTTTTTAATGATGGAATGTTTCATCCATCTTTTTATACATTGTCTCCAATAATTGGAGTTTGTTTAATTATTTGGTTTTCAAATAAAAATGAAATAATTACAAAAATACTTTCTACAAAATTATTTGTAGGAATTGGTTTAATTTCTTATTCTTTATATCTTTGGCATTATCCTATTTTTGCTTTTGCTAGAATAACTGATTTTATTCAAGGCAGTTCACTTAACAAAGTATTGTTAGGAATAATTGTAGTAATTTTATCAACCCTTTCTTACTATTTTGTTGAACGACCTGCCAGAAATAAGAAAAATAAATTAAAATTTATCATAAGTTTAATTTTAATCTCAATTTATGTTATAGTTATTGTGAATATCAATATCGTTCAGAAAGATGGGTACAAAAATAGAATTCCTGAAATACTTCAAGGAATTTTATCAGAACGACCTTGGATGTTATTAAAAAACTCAGACGGTAAAAACTGTTACGCAAATATTGAAAAATGTAAATTTAATACTTCATCAAATAAAAAAGTATACACAATTGGCGATAGTCATATGGCGTCAATGATATTTAATCTAAAAGATAGAGTAGTTAAAAAAAATTATCAATTCATTACCTCAACATTTGGAGGTTGTTTGTTTTATCCAAGTTTTAATAAGATTAATAATAAAACACAAAAAATAAGTGAAAATTGTAATGATAGTTATTTTCAAAAATTAAAACAAACTTTATCAAATGATAAAAATTCAATTGTTATATTTGGTGGTAGATTTCCTTTATATTTATCAAATTATCTTTTTGATAATAAAGAAGGAGGTGTTGAAGGAAAAGAATGGGACAATAAATATGTTTCGGTTGGTAGATATAACAATATTCAAATATCATTTCAAAATGAAATATCTGAACTATCTAAAAATCATAAAATAATATTAATTTATCCTATTCCTGAGGTGGGTTGGGAACCAAATAATCAAATTTATAATCAATGGGTAAAACAGAAATTTAATAAAAATTTCAATTTAGTAAATGTTACTACTTCTTATGAAGTTTACAAAAATAGAACAAAATCTAGTTTTGAATTATTAAATTCAATACAGGGTGATAATATCTACAGAGTTTATCCTCATACATTATTTTGTAACACAATAATTAAAAATAGATGTGTAACTCACGATGATAAGAATATATTTTATTCTGATGATGACCACCCATCAATAAAAGGTGCTGAGATGATTAATGATTTAATAATGAAAGAAATAGAAAAGATAGAACTGAAATCTAACTAAACCCTACTCTCTACATATCGTCTAATTAAGTTTTCAACTATATTTGACATTTTTCTCATATCTTTATCAGCGACTATTTTAAATCTATCAATTGTGTGTTTGTTAATAGTGTAATTTACTCTTTTTTTATGTTGTT
>Ga0222670_1000667_pt1 | contig 13787 bp, 10 predicted proteins | sample AntAcemetagen732_FD_181148 | JGI IMG/M metagenome (GOLD analysis project Ga0222670, IMG submission 181148) | Saline water microbial communities from Ace Lake, Antarctica - #732 | ecosystem: Environmental > Aquatic > Non-marine Saline and Alkaline > Saline | place: Antarctica: Ace Lake... | reverse complement strand
CACATACATACCCCATTCAGTAACCCCAGAAATAACCCCAATAAACTCTTGGTCTTGGTGGTCTTCCATAAACTTTATTTGCATGTATTTAATAGATTCTCGCTCTGCATTAGCAGCCAAACCTTCCATATCAGAGCTGTGTTTACACTTTTTCTCTAAGGCTTCTTTTTTAGTGTTAGCACCACCCTCTAGATAATATTGAAGCAACCTATGTACCATCACATCTGGATACCTTCTAATGGGAGAAGTAAAATGGGTATAATGTTCAAATGCCAGACCATAATGTCCAATATTATCTGTAGTGTATATGGCTTTACTCATAGATCTTATCGCTAGAGTGTCTACTAAATTTTGCTCCTTTTTACCTTTTACGTTTTGTAATAAAGTATTTAAAGACTGATTCATAGTTGCCTTAGATTTAAAATCTAATTGATGTCCAAAACGAGATACAACCCCTTGTAAAGCAATTAATTTATCTTCATCTGGTTCATCGTGAACCCTATAAACAAAAGGTTTTTCTGGTTTTTGCTTGCCAATAAATGCAGCGACTTGTTTGTTAGCAAGTAACATAAATTCCTCAATAAGCTTATTAGCGTCTTTAGATTCTTTAAAAAATACTGTGGTGGGATTAAAATCTTCATCTAAAGCAAAACGTACTTCTACCTTATCGAAAGAAATAGCGCCTTGTTTCATTCGCTTTGTTTGTAATATTTTAGCTAAATTATCTAAAGTAAGTACCGCTTCTTTAATTTCATTAGAAACTTTATAAGCGGTCTCTCTAATAGAAATATTAGCGGGTATTTCATTGGATTCTGTTTCTATAATGTGTTGTGCTTCTTCATAAGCAAATCGTTCATTAGAATTTATTACAGTTCTCCCAAACCATTCAGAGACTATTTGTGCTTGATGGTTAATTTCGAAAATAGCAGAAAAAGTATATTTTTCTTCATGAGGTCTTAAAGAACAAGCTTCATTAGAGAGAACTTCTGGAAGCATAGGCACCACTCTATCTACTAAATAAACAGAAGTAGCCCTTTGAAATGCCTCATCATCTAGAACAGTGTCTTCTTGTAAATAATGAGAAACATCTGCAATATGTATACCAATTTCAAAATGACCGTTATCTAATTTTTGAAATGAAAGTGCATCATCAAAATCTTTAGCGTCTTTTGGATCAATAGTAAAAGTAAGGACATCTCTCATATCCCTTCTTTTAGTAATCTCAGATGGTTGAATACTTGTATCTATTTGATTGGCAAATTCACTCACTTCAAATGGAAATTCATAAGGAAGACCATAAGCAGCTAAAATAGCGTGTATTTCTGTCTGATGCTCCCCAGGAACGCCTAATACTTGTGTTATTTTACCTTCTGGAGAACTAGAATTTGGTTCCCATTTAGTCAATTCAACAACAACTTTGTCGCCGTGTTTGGCTTGTTTTATACCTTGTTGGGAAATAAAAAAATCTGTATACATCCTAAAATCTGCCATTTTCACAAAAGCAAATCGATCCTGTATTTCAATAACACCAATAAAAGTTGTTTTAAAACGATGGGTAATACTTATAATATCTCCTTCTAATTTTTTTCCTTTTCTTCTTGGATAAACATATACCTGAACGGTATCTTTATGAAAAGCTTTGTTTAATTTATTAAAGGGAATAAAAACATCTTCTTCAAAGCCATCGATAATAATATAAGCATTTCCTTTTCCTGTTATATCTACCGAACCTTCATGATATTGCTTTGTTTTGTCGTTAGCTAAAGCTTGATAATACCCTCTTGTTGGTTCTGAAATGCGTTTTTGTTCTTTTAAAGAGACTAATTTTTTTATTAAAATATTTCTATCTGCAGCATCTAATATTTGAAGCTTTTCTGCAATATCTTTATACGTAAAAGGTTTATTTGATTCTTTCTCTAAAACAGTAAAAATACCTTTGGTAATATTATTTTTCTGATGGTTTTTAGAACGTTTTTGTTTTTTTGACATTCGTTTTTTAAAATTTGTTAAAATTACAAATTATAATCCAAGACTACTGTTTATGTAATAGAACATTGTATTAAACTTTTTAAGTTATTCACAATTACAGTATAATCATTTATTTTTTATTTTCTTTTAAATATTAAATAATATCTATTATAGGGTGTTCATAAGTGTAATAACTTTTTTAAATTATTTTTTTTTACATATATAAATTACTTTATTAACTCATTATCTCTTAATTAATGTCATGTAAATCATAATTTTAATGCGTTTATTAACATTGATGTATAACCTTATTAACAATAAATTTTTGATTGTTTTTTTTATTTTAAAGTGTATAAAACCTTAAAATTTAAAGATAAGTAGGCTTTAAAAAAAGATAAAATTAAAGTGGGTTGTATTGTTTTTTTTATACCTGAGATTTTTAAAATAAAAACCAAATTTTTAAATAATTATTTCTTTCTCAGTTGTCAACAAAACACCATTTCTCTAACTAACTATTTTCAAGTAGTTTAGTAAAAAGTTAAAAAACCATTGTTTATAACCTAAAAACAATCAAACGCTTTTATACCTTTAACTTAAATTTAAAAATTAAATACCTTATGAATATAGCTATAGGAAATGACCACGCAGGGACAGATTACAAATTTGCTATTGTAGCATTTCTTAAAGCGTTGGGACATGATGTTTTAAACTTTGGTACAGATAAATCAGATTCTGTAGATTACCCAGACCATATTCATCCTGTAGCAGAAGCGGTGTCTTCTAAAAAAGCGGCCTTAGGTATTATTATTTGTGGTAGTGGAAACGGCGCAGCTATGACGGCTAATAAACACCAAGATATCAGGGCGGCTTTATGTTGGACTAAAGAAATTGTTTCATTAGCCAAACAACATAATGATGCTAATATATTATCACTTCCAGCAAGATATTTATCATTACCACAAGCCTTAGAAATGGTAGAAGTTTATTTAGACACGCCTTTTGAAGGGGGAAGACACGCCAATAGAGTAGCTAAAATTGGGTGTAGTTAATATTTATGGGACACCATCATACACACCAGAATCATGGAGAAAATGATACTAAAGGGAGAAACTTAGTTGTTTCTATTTTCCTTAATATCATTATTACAGCCTCACAAGTTGTCGGTGGGTTTTGGTCTGGTAGCTTAGCATTACTTTCAGATGCTCTTCATAATTTTTCAGATGTTTTGTCTCTTATAATAAGCTATATAGCAGTAAAATTATCTAGAAACAAAGCTTCTTACGGTAAAACTTTTGGTTATAAAAGGGCAGAAATTATAGCGGCATTTATCAATGCGTCTTCTTTGGTTATTGTGGCAATATTTTTAATTATTGAAGCTTATAAACGTTTTATTTATCCAGTAGAAGTAGCGGCTGATTTAGTTATTTGGTTTTCATTATTAGGTATAGTAGCTAATGGTTTTAGTGTCTTATTATTAAAAAAAGACGCCAATGATAACATGAATATGAAATCTGCATATATTCATTTATTTTCAGATATGCTGGCTTCTGTGGCTGTATTGATTGGTGGATTATTAATGCGTTATTTTTCTCTGTTTTGGATAGACCCATTACTCACTTTAATTATAGCGCTTTATTTGGTGTATATGGGTTATGATCTTATTGTAGATGCCACTAGAATTTTAATGCTTTTCACCCCTTCTTATATTAATTTAAAGGCTTTACAAGCCGACGTCTCTGATATTTCACCTGTAAAAAACTTGCACCACCTTCATGTATGGCAGCTCAACGAGGCAGAAGTTCATTTAGAAGCCCATATAGAATTTTCTAAAAATCTAAATCTCAAAGAATTCGACACAGTGCTGGTTCAAATAGAATCTTTACTCTTAGATAAATACGGTATTAATCACGTGACTTTACAGCCTGAATTTGAAAAAGAGGATTCTAAAAACCCCATCATTCAAGATTAATTAGCCCTTTATTTAAAAGCCTTAATTATGGAAATTAATACGTATAATTTTTCTTCTCTTAATACAGACCAACTGTATAGATTGTTACAACTTCGTTCTGAAGTATTTGTGGTGGAACAAAATTGTGTATATCAAGACATAGACGGGAAAGATCAAAAGGCGCTTCATGTTTTAGGAACAGTAGAAGGAAATATTGTTGCCTACACTAGGGTTTTTAAACCAGGAGATTATTTAGAAAAAGCAGCTATTGGCCGGGTAGTTGTTGCGTCTGATTTCAGAAAAAGAGATTTTGGGCAAGCGATTATGCAAGCTTCGATAGCTGCTGTTGAAAATCATTTTAACACCACAGCTATTGGTCTTTCTGCCCAAACCTATTTATTGAATTTCTATAATGATTTGGGTTTTTCTGCCCTTGGAGAAACTTATTTAGAAGACGGCATTCCACATATTTATATGGAGCGCTCCCCGCTTTCATAATCCTTTTGAAAGACTTATACCTGTAAATTATATTCCTCCTTACTTTTCTGCTATAGCCACGCCAATTTTAGAGTCTGCGGTGCCGTAATACAAAAACCATTTATTTTTAAAAAAGACCATGCCCTCTACAAAACAAACTTCATTTACCTCTCCTATTTTTTCGTGTTCTTTATCTGGATAAATAAAGTAGCCTTTGGTTCTATCTATTAACTGGTACGGTTTAGTGGCACTAAATAAAGCTTGACCAGCAGCATAAGTGAATTGAGGTAAATTAGGATCATTGTTATTTGCTGCATTACTGGCGTTGTAAATTAAATTAATCCCCTCTTTAGTCCATAATGCATATGGGCCAGGTTCCACAAGCCTGCTGTCAAAATACCCAGGACGGGGGTGAAGCACAGAAACCATTTGATTGTTTTCTGCATTTTCCAATACTGTCCAGTCCGTTAAATTCGTTGAATAAGCCATGAATAGATCTGTATCTCCAAAATACATCCAATACTTACCGGCTATTTTTTTAGCACGCATTTCTAACCCAAACTGTTCTACAATAATTGCCCCTGATTTTGACCATAAGTCAATATTCTTTGGCTCTTTTAGAACGGGACCGTGTTTGGTCCATTCTTTTAAATCCGGAGAGCTTGCTATACATAAGCGGGCTGTTTTTCCGTCATAAGAGGTATAGGTAAGTAAGTAGTTTCCTTCCGGACCTTGAACCACCCTTGGATCTTCTACCCCGCCAATTTTTTCATAGACCAACATTTCGTCGTTTTCTGGAAAAAAAATGGGGGCCGCTTCTTTGATGAAATGAATGCCGTCTTCACTGGTCGCCAATCCAATTCTAGAGGTCATTTTTTGGTCTTGAGCCCTGTAGATGAGATGAACTTTCCCATCTTTTACTATCGCAGAAGGGTTGAGTACATTTCTGCCTTCAAAGGCGGTTTCCTCTCCGCTTACAGGATCTATAAAAACCAATTCTGAATTAGGCACAAGTATAGGGTTCTCTGCGTCTTGTTTCACAAAAGGCCCTATTTCCCAATTCTTTTGAGCGGTAGCATCCTTTTGATCGATTGGTTTCTTACATGAAGAGAGACCGATCAAAAGGCTTAAAAAGATCAATGAAAAAGTATATTTATACATGTGCGGGTGTTTGCTTAAGACACCAAGTTAGTCTTAATTTCTTGATCTATAGCATCCCATAAGGCAATTCTAACGGCCAATGATTTTTGAGCTACCTCAGCAGCCTCTTGCCATTTTAAAGCATCTTCTCCACAGAGTTCACTGACCATTTTTAAAGAAAGCGGACCATGTTCATCACCATCTATTTCAATATGTCTATTGAGGTAGTACATAAACCTCGGATAATTGGCGGCATTCTTTTTAGCGGCCTTTCCTACAATCTCTATAAACATATCTGGAATGAGGTCTTCTCTCCCAAAAGTGAATGCAGCGGCAACAAGATGTGGTTTTCCAGTTGCGATCGTTTCAAAAGTAAGCTTTAAAAAATCTTTTACTGCAGGGTGTAAAGGGGCCCGATTAATGGTTTCTAATACAGACACGCTACTTCTTAGACTGTTCAAAAAATGATCAATACCATTTGTATTTGCACCCACCTCTTTCATGGCGTCTATATACATTTGATAGTGACTAATTGGCGTTCCATTGACGCCTATATCACTCTCTTCTCCCATGACAATTTCATTGATAAATCTTGAAAGCGTAGGGTTTTTTGGAGCCATCCAAGGCAGACTTACACAGGTAAGTTGTTGTTGTAGTGATTTTAATAAAGACATAAAATCCCAAACAGCATATACGTGTAACTCCATAAATATACCCACATCTTTAAGGCTATTTAAAGATTGGTATAAGGGGTGTTTTTGTAAAGTCTCGCGCAAAGGCTGAATGGCTTTTTCAAGCGTTTGTATCTCTTTCATAGGTTTTTTATAGCCCTACAAAGATAAGCTCTTTAGCCATTTCTCTAAAAGGATCTCCACACTTTTGTCTGTATTTTTTTGTGATGGAATTTCTTTGCCATTAAATAAGATCATGCCAATATATGGGTGGGGGAGTTTTTCATACAAGGCAGGCTTTATTTTCCTGTAAGATTCCCTTAGCAGTCTTTTAATTCTATTGCGGCCTACTGCCTTTTTAAAGTGTCTTTTAGACACACTAAAAGCGCACTGCATTGGACCATTTCCATTGGGGTTGGCAATAAAAACCAACCGCAACGGATAAGCGCTTATGGCCTTCCCCTCTGAAAATAAATATTCAATAGATTTGGCACTTTTTAAGCGCTCTTTTACCCCAAGAGTAAAACGCCCCAAATACTTGTTATGGGGCGTTTCTACTGCTTTATTTTTGTTTAAATCTAAGGTATCTTGATCTGACACTTTTTTGTTTTTAGGGTCATTTAGCCTTCTTTTAAGGGGCTTATTATTTTTCAGCAGACTGAAGTGAATTGTTTTCCAAATCAACATCGGCCATAAGGCCAGATGGGTCAATTTGAATCGCTTTTATGCCCTGATAAGGCTTTGAAATGTTAAATTCGTAAGTGGGGTATGCCCAAGCCCAGTTCGGTAAAACCGTCCTTTGAATTTCTGGGTAAGGATTTTCTTTTCCACCTCGCATCATTCTTAGGGGTATATAAAAAGTTTCTTGACTGCCATCTTGGTAAATGACTAAAATATCTAACGGCATTGGCATAAGTCCTTTTCTTTCTAGTACCACAGTGGTATTTTCAAGGTCAGCCGCAGACACCTTTTGAATGGCGTAGTCTATAGTGTTGGTTGTTTGTGTCCAGTCCATTAAATACCAGTCTAACTGAAGTCCAGACACCTTCTCTGCGGTTCTTTTAATGTCATTGGGCGTTGGGTGTTTAAATTTAAAGTCAGTATAGTATTTTTTAAGGGTTTCCATGAGTTTGTCCTGTCCAATGATATAACCCAATTGAGATAAGAAAACACTCCCCTTAGAGTAAGCAGCAATGCTGTAAGCACTGTTGTATGCGTAGCGGTCTGAGTGGGTAGTCTGAGGCTGTTCTTTGCCAGATTTTACGAGGTATTGGTAGCCCCTATAGCTTCCTGTAAATGGATTTTCTGATGGTTTTTCACTGAGTTCTTGCATACATAAACTGGAGATAAAAGAGGTAAAACCCTCATCCATCCAGGAATGTTTGGCTTCGTTGGAGGCCAAAATATGTTGGAACCACGAGTGGGCCATTTCGTGCGCCATAACACCAATGAGCGAATTAAGCTTGCGCTCACCAGTGATTAGGGTACTCATGGCGTATTCCATTCCGCCATCTCCACCTTGAATAACACTGTATTGCTCATAAGGATAAGGACCTACATTTTTACTGAAGAACGCCATGGCTTGTGCCGTTTTTGGCTGCAAGGCCGTCCAATTTTCTACCAATTCAGGCTTGTTTTTATACAAGAAATGGAGCGTTGGGCCATTTTCCATTTCAAGGACGTCATGGGTGTATTCTGCGTCGGCTGCCCACATAAAGTCATGTACCATTGGGGCTTTAAAATGCCAGCTTAAGGTCTTTCCTTTTTGTTTTTTAACCTTAGTTCCAGGCGCTTCGTATCCGTGTCCAATTTCTTGTGGGTTTTGTAAATAGCCCGTTCCACCAATGGTATAGTTTTTATCTAAGGTAATGGTTACGTCATAATCGCCCCATACCCCGTGAAATTCTCGAGCAATATAAGGATCTGCATGCCAGCCCTCAAAGTCGTATTCTGCTATTTTAGGGTACCACTGAGACATGGACAAGGCCACCCCTTCTGAGCTGTTTCTTCCAGAGCGTCTAATTTGAAGCGGGACTTGGCCATTAAATTCTAAGCTAAATACAGCTGTAGCTCCAGGCGCTATAGGTTCCGCAAGAATGGCTTGCAATACCGTTCCATCTACAGTAAAGTTTAGGGGTTTCCTGTTTTGGAGTAAGTTTTTCACATTTAAAAATCCAATTTCATTTAGACTTAGCGGGCTAATCCTGCTTTTTTTGTCCTCCATCATTCTGCCGTCTGGATCTGCAATGCTACTCAATCGCGCATCCATTTCTGATCCCGGTTGAAAGGCATTGAAATACAGGTGGTAAAACACCTGGTTTAATGCGTCTGGGGAGTTGTTGGTATATGAGATTTGTTGGGTTCCCTGGTATTGAAACGAATTTACGTCCATGGCAACATCCATGGTGTAATTGGCTTTTTGTTGCCAGTAATGCGTGTTTTGTGCCGTAGCGGCAATAGAAAGCGCTAAGGCGAATAAAGCCAATACACGTTTAGCGAATAAAATCATATTTGTTTAAATTAAATTTTTTGTCTTGTACTTGTTTGGCTAAAATTAAAGCATTGTAGGCATTTATCATTCTTCCTGAGACAGAAAGACTGCTAAAGGGCACTTTTTTCTCTGGATCTGAAGGTAAAATTACCGAAATTTCTGAGCGCACTCCAGAAAGCATGAGAATTTGCTTTACTTCATAGGCTTTTAAATTTGGGTAAATAGACCACACTAGAGCGGCAACGCCGGCTGCGCCGGGGGCCGCCATGGAGGTGCCATCTTGGAAGTCGTATGCTCCCCCTGGCATGGTAGAATAAATGGCTCCTCCTGGCGCAAAGACGTCTACATTAATTTTTCCATAATTTGAAAAGTCCGCCACTAAATTTTCTCCCAACTCACTTGTTAAAGCACCTACTGTAAGTACATTATTAGCTATTTCCGGACCATTATTGATTTGATCGTTGGGAAAATTTGGGTGGCTGGGATGGTCTAGATCATCTCCTTCGTTTCCTGCCGCATGAATGATTAGGACGTCTTTAGATGCCGCGTATTTTATAGCGTCATACACCCATTCTACATTGGGGGAATAGGATTTCCCAAAACTGGCATTGATTATTTTTGCCCCATTGTCTGTAGCATATCGAATACCAAGCGCAATGTCTTTGTCGTATTCATCTCCATTAGGCACAGCCCTTACAGCCATTATTTTTACCTGCAGTGCAGCCCCATTCATACCCACACCATTGTTTCTTTGGGCCCCAATAATACCGGCTACATGGCTCCCGTGACTCTCTTCTTTAAACCTGTTTTTAGGATCTCCATTTCCGTAAGGAACATCCAATAAATCATAAGGATTGTCTCCTACAACAGCCCTTCCATCAAAATTTTTATTGAGGTTGTAGTCTGCCAATTCGCTAAAATGAGTCACACCGGCATTGAGCTCTTTGAGCACTTGTGGAATGCTGTCTGCGAAAGAAAACATTTGTTTGAGCACACCAATCTTTTGTTGGAGCATAATACTGTTGGTTTTAAAACTTTCCAGATCCGTAAGGTCGTAAGGGTCTTTGCCAAGCGCCTTTTTAACGTCTGCATCAGCGGTTTCAACCGCCAGGAGAATTTGCCTGTACTGGTCCTTGTCTTGAAGCGCCTTGGGAAGTGCTTTCTCCAATTCTTTTTGTGCCCGCTCTTGAAGGGCGGCGTCTCCTAGTTTTAATGCGACAATTCGGGTTACCTCTACTTGTTCATGGTAAGACTTTCCCAGGAAATTATAGCCGTGAACGTCATCTATGTACCCATTGTTGTCGTCGTCAATTTTATTACCAACAACCTCTTTTTCATTGGTCCAAAGTTGGTTTTTTAAATCTTCATGCAAGAGGTCTATTCCGGAGTCTAAAACAGCCACGGTAATGCTGTTTGCCTTTAAATCGGCATCGTTAATATAGGCGTAGGCTTTTTCTAAGCCCATTCCAGGAATACTGTCCGTGTAAGGATCTTTATGGGGCCATTGTTTTTTCTCTTCCAAGCTCAGGGCTGTTTTTTTGCCGTTCAGCATTGGGGTCTCTACCACAAATGAAGGCGGTAAAGCTTTACAGCCGGCGAGTAAAAATAAAAAGAGAAAAGGCGTAAAAAAGCGTCTAAATAGTGACTTGTCTGTGTGCATATATTTCGTGTGTAGGGCCACATTTTTTGTGGGTAGGGACATGTATTTCGTGTGTGTGGCCATATGTAGCCCGTGTAGGGTCATATATCGTTTAAATTAATTTTCCGTTATAAAATAGGCATGGTGTCATTATAGAAACCACAGCCTCTATGGTCTTGATTTCTGTTTAAATTTTAATTAAATAATTCTGAAAAAGCAAACACTTGATCCAATCGCACCCCTTTTTCAGTGTGTTTGACCGTAATTACTTCGTGGTGGGCGTCGTGTTCTAAAAACAAATAATACCCATGGGCAGCTGCCAGGTCTAGGAAATAAGCCTTTTCTTTTAAAGTCAAAAGCGGCCTGGTGTCGTAACCCATCACATAAGGCAAGGGAATATGGCCTGTTGTGGGCAATAAATCTCCCATAAACACCAAGGTTTTCCCCTGGTATTGTATCATGGGTAGCATCTGTTTTTCCGTGTGACCATCTGCATAAAACACCTCAAAATTAAAATCAGAAGCCCGCTCCACCACTTGAGTATTGTCCCTCAAAAATCGCAACTGACCCGCTGCTTCTATGGGCAGTAAGTTTTCTTTTAAAAAAGACGCTTTTTCTCTAGCGTTTGGTTTGGTGGCCCAATCCCAATGTTTTTGATTGGTCCAAAAATGGGCGTTTTTAAAAGCCATTTCATAGGCGGACCTGTCCTTGTTCCACTGGACAGCTCCCCCCACATGATCAAAATGAAGGTGGGACAGAAAAACATCTGTGACCTCATCCATAGAAAACCCTGCTTTTTTCACAGAATCCTTTAAATTAAAAGACCCCCAAGGGCTGTAATAGCCAAAGAACTGATTTGATTGTTTGTGGCCCATACCAGTGTCTATAAGCGTGAGTTTGTCTCCATCTTCCACAAGCAAACAGCGGGCGGCAATGTCAATGAGGTTATTGGCGTCTGCAGGATTGGTGCGCTGCCAAATGGTCTTAGGGACTACTCCAAACATACCACCGCCATCTAGTTTAAAATTACCTGCTTCTATAGGGTGTAAAACCATCCTTGCTATTTTTCTATCTTTGAGGTATAAATTTAATCAAAACCCAGCCTTTAAAAAGCCAAAAAAAGCTTAAATTCAATTTTTGGCGGCGGAGGGCGGCAGCAGTTCGTTTTCGCAGTTGTTATTAAAAGCTTCCAAGCACAAAGAGCACCCCTATGATAGAACTTGCCGGCATTATTATTTTAGGTATTGTAGCCCAGTGGATGGCATGGCGGTTAAAGCTGCCTGCAATTTTACCCCTAATACTTATTGGTTTACTAGTAGGTCCTATAGCCACTTTTTATACTGCAGACGGCGCCAAACTCATTGAGCCTATTTGGAATGGCACCAAAGGCCTATTCCCAGGAGACGGTTTGTATTATTTTGTTTCTCTGGCGATTAGTGTGATCCTTTTTGAGGGGGGCCTTACTTTAAAAAGATCAGAAATTGCCACAACTGGACCAGTTATATCCAAACTCATTACCTTAGGATCTACAGTCACTTTTTTTGGCGCAGGAATTGCTTCTCACTTTATTTTTGAATTGAGCTGGCCCATGGCTTTTTTATTTTCTGCCTTAATTATAGTGACAGGACCTACCGTGATTACTCCCATACTTAGAAATATTCCCCTTAAAAAGGAAGTCTCTGCCATTTTAAAATGGGAGGGCATACTCATAGATCCCATAGGCGCTTTAGTAGCTGTTTTGGTATATGAGTTCATTAGCTTAGAGGGCGGACAAGCTTTTACCCAAACCGCCCTGATTGCCTTTGGAAAAATTTTACTCTTTGGTTTTACCTTTGGTTTTACCTTTGCCCATGCTTTAGTTTTTGTGATTAAAAAACGATTTATTCCACACTATTTGCTCAATGTAGCCTCCCTTTCAATGGTGTTATTGGTTTTTGTTACTTCTGATTTTTTTGCCCATGAATCGGGTCTTTTGGCGGTGGTTATAATGGGAATGGTCATGGGAAATATAAACCTACCCAACCTCAAGGAGCTCTTGTATTTCAAAGAATCTTTAAGCGTACTGCTCATCTCTATTCTCTTTATACTATTGGCCGCTAACATTAACATAGACCAATTAATGTTGTTATACGATTGGCGAACGGCGCTATTGTTTGCGTCCATTATTTTAATTGTACGCCCCTTAGGGGTCTTTTTGAGTAGCTCAGGATCTGGCCTCCAGCTTAAAGAGAAGCTGTTTATTGGCTGGGTAGGGCCAAGAGGTATTGTTGCGGCCGGTATTGCCTCTTTATTTGGGTCAAAACTCGTGGCTAGAGGAGAGGTGGGTGCAGAATATATAACCCCCTTGGTATTTATGATCGTATTGGGAACCGTTTTGTTAAATGCAACCACCGCAAGGATTGTAGCCAAATGGTTGGGGGTGTTTTTAAAGAAATCAGAGGGTATTTTAATGGTTGGTGCTGCGCCTGCCTCCAGATTAATTGCCCAATACCTCCAAGACAATGACCGTCATGTGGTGCTAATAGACAGCAATGAGAACAATATAAACGCTGCAAAGGAAAAGGGCATTGAAGCGCTCACGGCCAATATATATTCGGACAACCTAGCAGACAATCTAGAGCTCAACGACGTAGGCTATTTAATAGCCCTAACTGGTAACGCAGAAATCAATGACTTTGCTTTAAACAGGTTCACGGAGCAGTTTGGAGAAAATGGCGCGTTTAGATTAATTCACGCTACAGAGAAAGGAAGTAAAGACCAGCAAAACAAACAGCACCTATTTTCCAGCACCCATGATTATATTGCCCTAGAAGAAACCGCTCGCTTGTTTCCACAGGTATTGGAGCTTGAACTCAAAGGCCCTGTCCACTACGAAAAAGTCATGCAGCAAACAGCTACAGCAGCACACAGCATTCCTTTGTTTTTAAAAGACACAGATGGAGACCTCAAGATTATTCCTTCTTTTCAATCCCAATCTGAAGCGCCTAAAGAAGGCATGCGTTTGGTGTATTTAGGAAAACCTTTAATCGTTTAGTTTCAGCACGGCCATAAATGCTTCTTGTGGAATTTCTACATTCCCCACTTGCCGCATGCGTTTCTTTCCCTTCTTTTGTTTTTCAAGAAGTTTTCTTTTACGAGAAATATCGCCACCGTAACATTTGGCGGTAACGTCTTTTCGGAGGGCTTTAATGGTTTCTCGAGAGATAATTTTTGCGCCAATGGCTGCTTGAATTGGAATGTCGAACTGTTGGCGCGGTATAAGAGCCCTTAATTTTTCGCACATTTTTTTTCCAATAACAGGCGCGGTGTCTGCATGAATAAGCGCAGAAAGCGCGTCTACCGGTTGTGCGTTTAACAAAATATCTACACGAACCAACTTAGAAACCTTCATCCCAATGGGGGCGTAGTCAAAAGAAGCATATCCTTTAGACACTGTTTTTAAACGGTCATAAA
>Ga0222670_1000665_pt1 | contig 13810 bp, 17 predicted proteins | sample AntAcemetagen732_FD_181148 | JGI IMG/M metagenome (GOLD analysis project Ga0222670, IMG submission 181148) | Saline water microbial communities from Ace Lake, Antarctica - #732 | ecosystem: Environmental > Aquatic > Non-marine Saline and Alkaline > Saline | place: Antarctica: Ace Lake... | reverse complement strand
ATTATTGATTGCAAGAAACTTATCTAAAACTCACAAAGGTTCTAAGTTTATTGTTGATGTTAAATCAACTGGATTATACGCAACTGATAAAGTTTTAGCGGATAATGACTGTGAAACAATTTATTGGAAGACAGGTCACTCACACATTAAAAGAAAAGTTAATACAGAAAAAGCTTTAGCTGGATTTGAGAAAAGTGGGCACTTTTTCTTTAATCAACCATTAGGTTTTGGTTATGACGATGGAATTAATTCAGCAATTCATGTGTGTCATCTATTAGATAATCAAAATAAATCTATGCATGAGATTATAAAAGAACTCCCTAATACTTTTCAAACGCCAACGATGGCACCCTTTTGTAAAGATGAAGAGAAATATCAAGTAGTTGAAGAACTTGTTAAGCAAGTAAATCAAATTAAAGATAATAAAACTAAAATTGATGATCAAGAAATTAGCGAAGTACTAACCGTTAATGGTATCAGATTTTCATTTAAAGATGGTTCATGGGGATTAATTAGAGCTTCATCAAATAAGCCATCGCTTGTAATTGTAACTGAAAGTCCAACATCGAATGAAAGAAAGAAAAAGATCTTTGATTTTATTGATGACCTTTTACAAAAAACTGGCAAAGTTGGTGAATATGATCAAAAAATATAAATACTTACTAATCTTTATCCTCCTTTTTAGCTCTAAAAGTCACGCTCTAAGCCCTGAATATGAGAAGGAATTATATATTGGTTGTTACACTAACTCTAAGCAATATCTTGGTACAGATGGGGCTAAAATATACTGCCAGTGCACAATTGATAAATTAAGCGCAAAATTCAATGACAAACAGATGGATGAAGTGTTCAGTAAAGAGCCTGATGAGATTCAACAACTAACTGCATTTGCGACAATTGAGTGCGAAAATAATAAATAGCTTTTCAAATAATAAAATAATTAATAGATTTTGAAAATGGAAGATAAGAAAAATTTCGGTTTTGGAACGCAGATTAGAAAATCTCCTTACTTTAATTCAACAGTTAAATGGGGTGCAACTGGTTTTTCAGTTTATAATCATATGTATATTCCTCGTGACTTTGGATCTCCTGAACAAAACTTTTGGAATTTAGTTGATGAAGCAATTTTATGTGATGTTGCAGTTGAACGACAAGTAGAGATTACAGGTCCTGATGCTACAAAATTTATTCAACTGTTAACACCAAGGGATTTATCAAAACTTTCTATTGGTCAATGTAAGTATGTTTTAATTGTAAACAATGAAGGTGGAATTTTAAACGATCCAGTTTTATTAAGATTAAAAGAAAACCATTATTGGTTATCACTTGCTGATAGTGATATTTTATTATGGGCACAAGGCGTTGCGGTAAACTCAGGTCTTGATGTTAAAATTATCGAACCCGATGTTTCCCCTCTTCAATTACAAGGACCAAACTCTGGAAAAATTATGGAGGCTTTATTTGGTGAAAGTATTAATGATCTTAAATATTATTGGTTACGTGAATTAGATTTAGATGGCATTCCTTTAGTGGTCTCTCGTACTGGTTGGTCAAGTGAATTAGGTTATGAATTATATTTAAGAGATGGCTCTAAGGGAGATGAATTATGGGAAAAAATAATGGCAGCTGGCAAACCTCATGGATTAAAACCAGGTCATACATCATCGATTAGACGTATTGAAGGCGGGATGTTATCGTATCACGCAGATGCTGATATAAACACTAACCCTTATGAACTAAATCTAGGAAGATTAGTTAACCTTGATACTGATATAAACTTTATCGGAAAAGATGCTTTACAAAAAATAAACAAGGATAGTATTAAAAGAAAACAAGTTGGAGTTATTTTAGATTGTGAACCTTTAACTGGCCCTAACACTACTTTTTGGGAAATAGCCAAAGACAATCAAATAGTTGGTAAAATTACCTCTGCAGTATATTCACCAAGACTAAAACAAAACATTGCCCTTGCAATGGTTTCAATTAACAATTCAGAGATTGGAACGGTGCTTGATATTAAAATGAATGACAAAATCATTAAAGCAACAGTTGCTGAAAAACCTTTCTATGATCCTAAAAAGAAACTAGCAAGTTCCTAGTAAGTCTAGTATTTATAAACCATGTTAACTCCAAAAGATTATATCTCCCTATACTTACTAGTTATTATCTTAACGGTAGTCTCAGTTAACTTCATGTACCGTCTCTATTTTTAGTAATATTCCTTATCTTTTTTTTTAATAAAAGACCTAGATGAGCCAAGTTTCCCGACGTTTATAGGATCAGAACAACTTCTAAGAAAGCGCATTCCTCGATTGGGATCTTTTCTAGGAGCGCTCGTAAAGACAACCTTGTTCTCATCTCTTCTCGACTTTTCTAGCTCTTCTTTTCTCTGACGGTCTCTCATTTCTTGATATTCTTTAAGCTCATCAAGCTTGTCATCTTTCTCTTCTTTTACAGGCGCATCTTTTAAATAAAAAGCAGACGTATCAATATCTTCAACTTTTGCCTTTGTTTCTTGCGTTTTTGCATAAGCTTTTTCTAGCTCTTTTATCTTTTCATTAAATGGCTTTGTTTTGACACAAGAATTATTATCTTTATCAAAAGCTGATATTTGCCAATCAGGTGTATTATATTTTACCATTAGGTCTCCTTTCCTTTAGATTTTTTATATTTTAAATACTGATTAATTAAGTTTGATTGCCTACTTAGCAATCTTCCCTCCATTGTATTTAATTTCATCATCCGATCACCACCGCTGCAATCTTTAACATAAGCTGCACCCATTAATTCACTTCTGCGATCTAGATCCTTTTTAATAGTTTGATGAAACTCTTTATGTTTAATCTTAACAAAGCTAGGGCTGTTATAACTCCTATGATATTCAGACATTTCAATACCAAATACCCCACATTCTATTTGAGGTATTCGTTGTAACCTCCACCCTATACTAATGATTTGTTGAATGATTAAGCCACTGATTGCATCAAAGACCTCAAAGGTTTTAAACATAAGATCTACATAACCTTTGTATTGCTCTGTATCTTCACCAACCATCACATGATGCTCTGCATAAATGCCAAGTTTCATTGCATTCATTGATACTTTATCTTTACCTAACTCTGTTTTAGGTCCTGTTGACTTTCTTGCATTATTTTTATTAGCAAGAGTTTGCTTAGATGACGCCATATGTTTTCTCCGTATTTTATGGGTCTTATTTGTGAGATAAGTAATTATTTAAGCACTGCCTCTATGAATAAAATTTATTCGGGGCGCATAGCAAAATGCTAAGAACTTCCTTATATTCTATTATTTTTAATATTCAACAGAACGTTTATAGAACGTAAGAAAAAAAAACTAATAGCCAATTTTTTTTAATAAAAATGTCAAAATTTTATAGGACTACATGGGAGACTATAGGACTTTATAAGATTAAATAAGATAATGTAGGATTTTTAATAAATTTTTTTATTACTCCAATAATAAATCGTCAGATAATCCAGCATTAGAAATTAATGATGTAACAACACCATGAATATTCTTCTTACTTTCATCTAGATTTTTTTTACGATTTTTTACTTGCATTTCAAATGAACGTTCATCTTTTTCTAATTGATCACTTGTTGCTTGAAGATTATTTCTGATCTTTCTATATTGTAGTTTAAATTCATTACTATTCACATAATCATGTAACTGCTGTAATTTTGAGGAGATATCCTCTTTTATATTGTTGCTTAGTGAATTTTGTTGAATGATTAATTTTCTAGACATGTCTACTACATATTGAAAAACAGATTCATCAGAACAAATTGTAATTCTTCCACCTTCTCTTAATTCCATGACACCTTTTGATTTTTTAGGCATTACTCTTGTAAAAATTATACCTAACATCGCATCTTCACGATGCATATCATCAATTAACTTACCAACCCACTTCTCATCAAAATTTAAAACATCTTTACTTTCGTGCAAAATTTTTCCAACTTCTTGCTGTTTGTGATGTACAAATTGAATTACATCAGCACCTCTTTTACCTTTTTTAACCGGCTCGTATTGATCCATTGGAAACTGTTTTTTTAAATACTCTTCAATTAACTCTTCTTGAATTTCACCTTTTCTTTCGACAGGTGATTGGCTTGCAACACGTGCTTGCGCTTCCGCATTAGTTCTTACTCTATCTAAATCGATTTGATGAGCTTTTTTAATTTTTACCATCTCCTCTTTTAAAACTTCGTTATCTTTTTTATCTCTTTTAGCTTTAGCCTCAGCTTCATCTTTTATCTTTTTAGATTGTAGATCTACTGTTTCTTTGAATTTTTTAACCTGCACTGCTGCTAATTTTTCAGCTTCTTTTTTCTGTTTTATAGCGGCTTCTTGTTCAATTTTTACTAATTGTGCCTGATGTTCTTTATCTTGTTTTGAAACTTTAGCCTTATAAGCCTCTTCAATTTCTTTTTGTCTAATAGCAGATTTTTGTTTTTCTTCAGCTTCTAATTTTTTTCTAAGTTCTTCTGCTTGATGCTTAAAACCTTCCTGTATTGGGAAAGATTTACTACAATGTGGGCATTTAATTTCTTGTTTTGTGCTCATTTAAGCTCCTTTTTTGTTTATATTTTTTTGGTCTAGTAAATATTTAATCAAATGGTAAATGGCCAGTGTATCTTTAGAGCAGTACTCTATAAGGTTTTTCTTTACTTCATTTTTCTCTTCTTTTGATGTTTTTGGATCAGTATAAAGAAACCAAGCCAACATAGCATCCGCACCTCCTGCCATGCTGTCATCTTTATTATAAGCAATGTCTCCAGGTATAGATTTTACAATTTCTTTTATTGATGAACTCCCATTCATAAGAGGTGAATAGAAGTTTTCAGTGACTATTTTTTTTGTATCAACTACTCTATCAATTAATTTAGTAATTTTCTCAGATAGGTCTTTAAGGTTATCTTTCTTTAATAATTTTTGTAATACAGATATTTCGGTACTAGCACTATGTGCAAATATTGTTCCTTTGCTACCAATTGCATCTAATAAACTTTCAATAAAATTTCTTTCTATGTTCTGATCTTCAAAATCTAAAAAGGATTTAGCTTCTTCTAATTTTATTTCCTCTTTTATCGAATCCCATCTATGGACTGACCATTGAAATGGTAATGGATAACTGGGTTCTGTTCCTTTAATAATTGGCACTCCTTGTATGGCTGTTTCGAAATCCATAAAATAATAAGGCCAAGTATAATCTTTAAAAATATTTTTTAAGTTGTCACTAAACCAGGGTTTATTTTCTTTATGTGCTTCTTGTATTATTTTATAAAAATTTTCTGCATAACCTTTTCGATTTTTGAACAAAAGTTCTTCTGGTACTTCTTGTAAATCTTTATTTTTTTTGTCCTTAAAATATTCAGTTATTTTTTTGTCTACAGAAACATAAGGTAAGATTGTATAGGGGGTAATTTTTGTTTTAGGCGATAAGGCTTTACAGTTTTTTTCATAACTACATTTGTGTGGTTTTTTACAATGAGAGCCCATTTCTATATTTGGGCTTGTAGTTTTTTTATTTATTAAAGGTTCTAAAGTTTTAATATAATTAGGAACTTCTTTCTCCTCTAACGATATCACATCAGTCATTATTTCTTCTAATATAAGATCAGTATATTTATTATCTCCATTATAAATAAATTCTTTATTAATATAAATTAATTTAATATTTTTTAAATTAACTCCACTTTTTTTAAGTATGAAAGTTTGAATTGATAAATCTAACAAGTATTCTGTTTTTAAAACACTTTTTTTTTCTTCAATTTTAGTTGTGGCTTTTGCCTCTAATAAATCCCAACCATCTTTATTTTTAATCAGAACGTCGGTTCTCACTAGAGTATTTTCAAAAATAAAGGCACCCTCATAGATAACATTAATATCTTTAGACTTTAGCGCTTCTTCAGTTTTACTCACCACATCTTTGATATCAAAATTATCTGATAAATCTAAGCCTTTTCCATAATTTTTCCGAACAATTAAGCCAAAACGATCCCCTTTATGAAATTCTGCATTATCTCTTATTTTAATTGGCTCATGAAAGTTAAACCAAAGTTTCTTAACACACTGAACTCCATCTTTAATGTTGGTTTTATCTAAGTTATAAATTTTATCTGTCATTAGTGTACCGACCTTACTTTTTGTGCAGCTTCAAATTCTATTTTACCTACCACCAACCTAAGATTAGTCATGATTTTTTCCCATTTATGATTGTGCTGATTGGGATTAAGCCAAGGTAAATCATCATATTCTAAATCTAGCATAGAACACAACACGGTATCAATGTTAGTTAATAGCTTTTGTCTCTCTTCAGGGCTGTTTTCATAGAACAGTTGTATCAATTTATTATGCTCTTCACTGCTTTGTAGTTTTGTAATCTTTTTCTTACTCATATTACCTCTTTCTGAAACAGAGGGTTATTTGGTATAAAAATGAAATCTTCTAAAAATTAACTTTCTCATTACCAAGATAAACCTTTGTTCTTTAAGTTTATTTTATAGGTAAATATTTATGAAAATTATTCTAACCTTCTTAACAACCTTGAAAAGTTATTAAGGCTTCGTCAGAATTAACATTAAGGATTAGTAAATATACTCTCAGAAAGTTATTAACAAAGAAGTATATATATTAATCCTTAATATATTATAAAAACTTACCTTTAATCAACTTACACTCTTCTACAAAGCCTTCAATATAAATTATTGGTGGAATGGACATGTAAGACTCATTTCGTACTCTCGAAATTTAAAAAACCCAACGGTAGTAATACTTTTGGGGTTTTTTTCGTTCTAAAAAGTAATGAACAAAGTAATGAATGAGTAATGAACATTACTTTTGAAATGGTATTGTTTTAACTACACAAAAGAATACCTAGCAATTTCAAAGTAGTAAAATAGATGTTGATTTGTTAGGGTCTGGGTTCATGAAAAAACTTTTAGGTGTTATATTTTTAAGCTTGTTGTTGAGTGGGAATGCTTACTCAAATGAAATTCCAGACTATATTGATGATATTAACGAAAACATAAAAAAATATGGTTGGAAGATTGATGATTCTTATTTTATGAATAATAAAAATAACGGCAATTTTATTGAAATAGTTACTATGTCTAACAAAGGCTGGATAATTAAATGTGGAATATTTTATGTTTTTGAAAAAATTCAGCGTGTAACTTGTGGGGCACCATAATTAACATGAAAAAACTTTAACGTATAAGATCAATATTTCTTTGAGTAAAATATTTGAATTCATTAAGCTTTCCACCATATCTACTATGTTTAAGCATACTCTCATTAATTTTTAAATATTTTCCATCATCAGGTTTGGGATCTTCCCACATTTGTGCAGATTTAGCATAATCAGGAATTGTTTTTCTCATACGTGCATTTTTTTTTTTTATTTTCTCATGCTGCAATTTAAAATAACTGGGTCCTAATTCCTTCCAGATTGGCATCTCCCACTTAATATTATTCCAGTTTGGAACCTTTCTTATATCCAGATAACTGGGAGAGAATTTTTTGTTATGTCTCTTTTCAGTTACTAGCTTATGCAAGTTAAGTGTTTCTTGATAGGCATCAAATTTTTTTTCAGAAAACCATTGATATTTATAATTAAATTCAAAAATTTCATTATTTAATTTTCTACAAGTATCAATTTTTTTTGACATTTTTGTTTTGATTAATTTAATTATTTCTTTATCTTCTAAAATTGCGTTGCATAAATCACTCCAGTATGCTGGATCTACGTAATGTAGTGTACTGTGAAACTTGCCATCCTTTTTAAAGTTTGGAACCGGTTCTCCCATTAGCTTTTCATTGAACCATTTTTCTTCTTTAAGTTCTTTGTAATATAAGCTCCATAATTTTTTTGGATATTTAACTTCTACATTATACTTTGATTTTAAATTAAGAGCCTCACTCATCCTGAGCCGCAAATACCTAGTAATTCTATACATTGTCCAGAAATGTCTTCTGTCGTAATGAAATTTACTTTTAAATACCAATGAGAATGCTTCTTTTGGAGTAACACCCAATATCTTCAACCCCTCTACTAACTCATTGTAAGTTTCGACTTCTATTAAATTATTTTCGGACATAATTTTCTAATCTCTTAGATATATGAATTTTAATAATATACTAAATTATTTTATACGTCGAGTTCTTAACGAACGTATTTTTTGTGGTAATTAGTAAAATTTTATTAAATAATTAAGAATAACGAAAAAAAGTGATTATGAGCAATAATGTATCGATTGTATTTTTTAACAATTAATGAAAGGAGAAAATAATATGAGTCAATTAACACTAACTTGTCCAAGCTGTAATGAAACTTTTTCTGTAGATCAGACATTACAAAACCATTTAAAGAATAAAAAACAAAAATATCAAGAGGAGACAAAAGTTAAGAAAAAACTTTTAAAAGAAAGGAATTTAGAAAAAAAGCTAGCGTTAAAACTAGCGTTAAAAGCTCAAAATGAAAGTGAGGCAAAAGTACAGGCTTTACGGTTAAAAGTTCTAGAGGCTGAAAGCGAGATATAAAAAAAAGATGGATAATGCTAAGTACGGGAAGCTAATAAGATTGATATCCATATTATCGCCAGAAGATCATCAAAAATTTTTAAATGATATAGATTTAATCCTTTGTAATTTTTTAGATTTAAAAATGGATGACTTGCCTTGGATAAATACATCTAAAAATGATGAAAAATGGGAACAGATACTGGGCAGTTTAAGATTGGTAATTGCTAGACTTAATTACGAATCTCAAATTGGAAAAAGGACGGTTCATTAATGCAAAATAAACTTTCTCATATATTAAAAGAAAGACTTGAGAATAGATTAGAATGGAAGGAATATTATGGATATATTATTATACACAAGGAGCTTGCAAAAAAAGCGAAAAAAGAATTTTATAAAGATAAGCCTCTGAAAAATTTTGCTTTAAAACTTTATTTTCTTCCATTAAATCTGTTCGGCTATCTTTTATATCTTAAGACCTGGCATTATTTTGAAATGGCTTGTAGGGAAATTGAAATGCTTAAAAAGGAGATGAATGATGAAGCAAATAAGTGAGTATTGGCGTAATGCTTATGCCAAATTTATAACATAAATTATTAGTACTCTAGGTTATGGATATAAAAAAAATACTTATACTAGCAATCTCTTTATGTTTTTTTTATAAACCTTTATTTGCAGAAACAAAATCTCAACTACCTTTAGAAATTAGTTATGAAAAATGTGCTGATCAAACCTTTAAAACTGAATATGGAAGTAAATACATTGATTATCTTAATAAACCCTTAAAGATTAAATTAACTAATAGTACTCCATACGAATGGTTTTACGAAGACTGCGAAGCAGAAAATTTAAATCATCCCATCACTTTTAAACTAAAAAACTCAGTTTATAATAATGAACTAGATGATTTAACAGCTAAAATTTTTGAGGTGTGTGCCGACCAAAAATATATAGATAATAATGGTGACACTTATAGTGAATTTTTAAGTAAACCAATTAAGACTAAGATATTTGAAGATGTTGAATATGATTGGATGATGGAAGGCTGCGAAGATGAATACCAGAATTATCCAATTAAGTTTAAACTAAAATATTCTTAATTTTATCTATTAAGGAATAAAATAATTACTCAGAAATTAACTGAATATCACTAAAGTATATTCCATCAAAATGCTTGTTTGCAAGTTGAACTATCTCTCTTTTACTAATACTTTTAATGATAGTTTCTATGTTCATTAACCTTTCTAAGTAAAGATTATTTTTATCTGCAGAATGAATAGCATTTAACCAAGTAGAATTAGATTCTAAGCTAGTCTTATAATCATTAATTAAAGTTAACTTTTTATCTTCAAATAATTTCAAGTCAAAATTACCTTTTTTAACTTCATCTAAAATAACATCTATTTTTTTATTAATTTCTTCAATATTTTTAGGATCAGCTCCGTAGCTTATATAATAACTTATAAGTTCAATTGGTTTATATACACTGTCATAATAATTAGCTGATATTGAATAAACTAAATTATCTTTTTCCCTTATTTGATCAAAAAATATTTTGTCAACAATTGAATGTAATAAGCTAGTTTTATATTTTTCCTTAATCGTGTTGTTAAATTTCTTATGATATAATCTATCTATATAAGCTTTTTTGGGATCCTCTTGTTCATACTTAATCTCTTCAGAACCTAAATTTATTCTAACACCACGATCAATATAACCATCTTTTCTATCTACTTTTGGAAGACTACCTATATACTTTTCAATTAACCTCTCAATTTCATCAAATTCAAAATCTCCAATAATTACAAAATTGAAATTGCCACCATCTTTAAATCGATCAATATAAAAATCCTGAACATCTTTAAGGTTTATTTGATTGTAAAACTCTTCTGTCGGGGACTTCATTCTAGGATGATTTTGATAAAGCTTTGTCCTATATTCTAAATTAGAAGCATGGGTGGGATTTTCTTTATCAATATTATATTGGCTAATTTTATCTTCTTTAAAGATATCTATATGAGTTTGATTAACCCTTAAATCAGTGAAGTTTAAGTATAAAAACTCAAACATTGTTTCTAAGTATTCATTAGTTGAATAACCCTTAATACCCTCTTCTTGACCATTAATAAAAGTAAATAAGTCTACAAAGTTATTAGGATATAAATTTTGTTTTTCCGTAACAGTTAATTCACCGATGTCTGCAATAGATAAGATACCACTAGTATATTTTGCAGAAGGATAGATATCATCACTTGCTTGTGAAGATCCACCTGAACTGTAACCTCTAATTCTAATTTGGTCCTTTTTAAAATCTGTTTTCTTTAAATAAACCTCAGGACCATTAGCTAAGGTTAATTTGATAACTCCTGTATTAGGGTACTTTGATCTCTTAACAATCTTAGATCCAACTAGATCTTCCTTAATTAATTTAACTTCTTTTAATGCAAATTCATAAGGCTCAATGTCTTTATTTTCTACTTCTGCATAAAGTTCTTTTATCTCAGCTTCATTAGGCAGGTTTTTAATATAACTTGGCGCTTCAATTTGAATAATTTGGTTTTTTGCTTTGATATAATTTTTAAAATAATTATTTAAATCGTTAACGGTAATAGAAGGCATTATCTCTTTCGTAAATTTTAATTCATCTTCAGAAGAGCTGATCATTTCATCGTCTAAAAAATGTCTCTGATATTCATTAGCAAAGTTTTCAGAACTACGAGTTTCTCTATTAATAATGTTTTGCTCTATGTTTCTTAAGTAATTTTTTTTAGCTAAATCTAGTTCTGAATTAAGAAAACCAAACTTTTCAATTTGTTTATTAAATGTTAAAAAATCCTTAATACCCTCTTTAACTTTAGCTTCATTTAATGTTGTTGAGATTATTTTGTATTCATCTAAATCAGAAATTTGATAACTACCTAATCCACTATATAAAAAGGCTATTTCATTTTTTTCTAGTAATTCTTCGATACGTCTATCGTAAATATTTTCAATTAAATCATAGATTTTATTATCCCGATAGTTGCTAAAAGTATTTAATTTTTGAAATTTAGTTTTTTCCCAAATACTAAAAGTAACACTGGTTGTTTCTTCATCTTGGTATCTAAAAAAATAGTTTTCTTTAAAATCAGGTATTTCATAATTAGGTATTTCTATTTCGTTATTTTTAAATTCTGAAAAACTCTCCGTAATTAAGTCTTTTATTTTATTAACATCAATATCCCCTATAACAAATAATCCCATCAAATTAGGCTGATACCATTTTCGGTAATAGTCTCTCGCATCTTCGTATTTAAAGTTTCTAATAACCTCAATATCGCCGATGGGTAGTCTTTCTAATAGAAGTGAGTTTCTGTAAAGATAGGGATAAAATTTATCTAAATATCTTTTAGTTGCACCTAAATCGCTACGCCACTCTTCTTCAACAATCTTTCTCTCCCTTTCAAAGGCTTCGTCCTCTAAAGTTAAATTATTACTAATATCTGCTAAGATTTTAATGGTGGTTGCAATATTTTCAGGATTATCACTTGGAATTTCATATTCATAAACTGTCTCAAAGTGTCCAGTCGATGCATTATAATGTGAGCCAATATCAAGGCCAATTGAGGACATGAACTTATCGAGTGCATTTTTTGGATAATTTTTAGAACCATTAAAGGCCATGTGCTCTAATAAATGAGCAAGACCTAATTGGTTTTCTTCCTCCATTATGGAGCCAGCTTTAATAACTAATTTTATATAAGCTTTATCTTTAGGTTTTTCATTTTCTCGAATGTAATAGGTAAAACCATTATCGAGTTTGCCATAAGTAATCCCGGCATCCATTGGAAATTCATTTTCAGCTCTTAAGACACTGGTAAATATAAGAAGGATAATTGAAAATATAAATAATAAGAGTTTATTCATAACAGCTAATACCATTAAACTTCGATAAGATATACGTATGCTTTTAATCGTGTCTAATTTAACTATTTATTATATAAGTCTAATGTTGTTGGATATTTTTAATTTTCTTTTCTTTTCAAATCTCCACAGAATAAAAAAAAGAAGTATTAACCCAGGTTGTAAAATTACAAAGATAACAATGTTAGCAAGTTCATAGCCCATCCCTGTTACCTCCCCTATAACTTCAAGTATCCATACACACCAAAGAAAGAACCGATCAATCATAAATTTTTATTCAATATTTGTCATTTCAACATCACATTTATAGTGCTCTAGGAACCTATCATTTTTATAATCGTACTTTGATAGGGTCATGCTAGGTTTTGTATCTCCATCAAGCAAAATCATTTGAAAGCCTAATTCATAATCTGCAAATCTTGCAGTTATCTGGTTTTCACCAATATCTAATTTATTAGCTTCAATCATGACAAATTCACCCTTCTCTTTATCAAAGTATTCAAGCCCTATAGCTTGCATTGTAAATTTTAAAGGGTCATGCTTTCTTCCAATGACTACATATTTCATATTAAGGCATGAGATTTTCAAACCTTGATCAGCGTTAGAGGTTGTTGGTAATAACAATAAGATAAGTAAAATAATTCTTAACATTATCTAACTATCCAAATCATTAAGGGTTTTACATAACTTATTGGCCTCTAAGACGGATGGAACAAGCTTATCTAATTTCCAGTTGTTAGTGGTTATATCAAAATACTTAGCTGCTTTAAAATCGACCCCATCTACTATCTCTATTTCATATTTTTGAAATTCATCATAGAATTCTTTTAAAAAATGCATGTATTCTTTAATAGGAAATGTACCCAAGCTAAACGATACCCTGTACCCCATTAAAAAAGGCGAAACACTAATAACATTTGCTGTTACATCTACACCGTTAATCTTTATTGGAATGTTTTTGTCTATTAATTGCTTAATATCTCCAGGTTTTTCATAAGTATAAAAAGTAAAGTTATTATAAACTTTTGTACAATCATCTTCGGATGAAATAAAAAAATTCAATGAATCTCCATGAGTAATTTCACCTGATACTCTGGCATAGGCTAAGCTGTTAAATTGATCGATGGTCCATTCCTCATGATCTGCTTGAGCCTGGTAAGCAATAACTAATAGAAACAAAAACAAGTGAGCTGATACAAAAATTAAGAACCGCTTCATGATTTAAGCTCCACATTTATTCCGTTTTTCTTAAGTATTTTGATTATTTTCTCCCAAATGATGCTGTTATGGGTGCTTGGACTGAGTTCAAACTTGAAGGTTTGTTTGTAAACTGGGCTGCAGTTATCATAAGCAATGTAAGCGC